>JAEAME010000933.1_pt1 | contig 24137 bp, 23 predicted proteins | sample 8958731 | NCBI WGS metagenome assembly JAEAME01 (sample SAMN16933194, study PRJNA681113) | bioreactor sludge metagenome | isolation source: anerobic bioreactor sludge (Control) | place: India:Bengaluru | collected 2018-10-24 | reverse complement strand
AAAAATGATGAAAATTATCATAAAAAAATATACTTTTGTCACAAAAAATTTAAAATTTATAAAAAAATATTAGAACTATTCCATATAAGTCCGGCACTATAATCAAAAATAAATACGGTATATCTTATCTCTTTTTTCTGTTTCTAAAATAGCCGTATATTCTATGTACAGCATCTGAAAATTTGTGAAGAATATACTCCCGCATCAGGTAAAGAATGAATATCAGAATTATACTTGTGCTGAACAACACAAAAAAAGAAAAATAATTTTCGTTCTTTATTGCGCTCCCCTGAAATGTGAGCATTAATGTGCCCGGTATACGCCCGATAAGATTCATGAGAAATAAGTCGATAAATCTCATATGTGTCAGTCCAAGTAAATAGCAGAGAGAATCCTTGGGAAAGCCAGGGATTACGAAGAGTATAAAAGTAATATAAAGACCTTTATGAGTAATAAAAAAATTAAATTTATCAATGTATTCTTTCTTTACTACCTTCTCAACAAACTTTATGCCCAGCCCTCTTGCGATACCAAAAGCAATTGAAGATCCCAGCATGAGACCTATTGTAGAGCAAACTGCCCCCCATGTGCTGCCAAAAAGATACCCTCCGACAAACCCCGTTACTTCACCGGGGACAGGGGCAAAAACAACCTGCAAGGCTTGAACAAGAATAAATACAAGCTTCGCGTATGGCCCAAAAGAAGTAATAAATAATTGTAGTCTCTCCGGATTGAGAAAAAATCTGTAGTAGCTTACTATATCCCGCCAGGCCCCTTCCCGATAAACATAAAATATTAAAAAAATAAGAACAAGAATTGAAATGGCAAGAAGTAACCGTAAAAAAAACGAGAGAATCTTTGATTTAATAAGAGAAGTTTTAATCAATTCTGTACAATTACCGTTCTGAGAACTTCATCAACACTGGTGAGACCTTCTTGGAGGAGTATGAGGCAGTACTCTTTTAATGTCTTCATACCGCTTGTAATGGCAGCCTGACGAATTGCCTGGGTATCGCTTCCCTCAGCGATGAGATGCCGTAATTCATCATTTATCATCAGTACCTCATACACGCCAACCCTTCCTTTATAACCGGTATGCCCGCAACTATCACAACCCTTGCCTCTGAATAATTTTTTATTCTCATCCACTCCAAGGTGCTTTAATATGGCCGGGTCCGGTTCGTATTCCTCTTTGCATTTCGTGCATATTCTGCGTACAAGTCTCTGGGCGCATACTCCAATGACTGATGTGGAGATAAGGAAAGGCTCAATACCCATCTCGGAAAGCCTCATGAAAGTACTTGGGGCGTCATTCGCGTGAAGCGTCGTGAAAACGAGGTGGCCCGTAAGAGCGGCCTCAACGGCAATCTTGGCTGTTTCCGTGTCCCTGGTTTCACCAACAAGGATTACATCCGGGTCCTGTCGTAAAAAGGCCCTCAAAACACGGGCAAAATCAAGACCGATGTCTGAATTTACCTGTACCTGATTAATACCTGCAAGATCATACTCAATCGGATCTTCGACGGTTGAGATATTAACATCAATACTGTTTATTTCAGAAAGGGCACTGTAAAGAGAAGTACTTTTTCCGGAACCTGTCGGGCCGGTCACATAAATAATCCCATATGGCTTCTTAATCATATCCCTTACAATATCCAGAGTAGGCAAATTGGTAATCAATTTATCCAGACCGAGGGTAGTGTTGGTTTTATCCAGAATACGGGTAACGATTTTTTCTCCGAATTTCGTCGGTATCGTGCTCACACGGAAATCTATGGACTTATTTCCCATCTTAAGCGTGATTCTGCCATCCTGCGGCATTCTTCTTTCGGTAATATCCAGTCTGGAAATAATTTTGACCCTGCTTATGAGCGGTAGCTGAACCTTTTTCGGCAACATCATTTCCTGTCGTAAAACACCATCAATCCTGTATCGGACACGAAGTCCTTTTTCCATGGGCTCTATATGAATATCGCTTGCGCCTTTTTTCAGAGCGACAGCAATGATATTGTTCGTAAGTCGTATTATGGGGGCGCCTTCCGCTTCCCGCGCGAGATCAGTAACCCCAAGATCTTCTTCTGCGGCCTCGTTAAAATCGGCATCTTTCATTATATCTGACTGGATATGATCCAGGTTATCAAGATAGTCGTCATAATTTACTTCCGGCTGCTGTTCCTGCACCGTTTGTACCATTGTTTTATAATCCGTTTCCATAAACTTCTTGAGATCATCAGCTGAAATAATTACCGGGTCTATGGTAACATTTTTGTCAATTTTAGCGATGATATTTCTCGCTTCATCCATCGCGAATATATCATGCGGATTCACCATGGCGAGAGTCAGCTTCTTGTTTGCGGAAGATGTAGGCAGCATTTTATGTCTCAGAACAACCTGTTCCGGAAATAATTTCATTACATCGGGATCAAGACGCAATGTTTGCAGAGAAACTACACCCATGCTTTTCTGGGTATTCATTTCCTCTATGCGTTCCGCGACAATTTTGTTCAGGGCAAGAGACATTGTGGGATGTTCCATCAGGAGCGAATCGAAGTCTTTCTTCTCAAGGACAAAGACTTCAGTGGCACCGACGGCTATAACGGTCGCCGACCGTGGCTTTCCGGTAAGCAGGGCCATTTCACCGAAACATGCCCCGGTCCCGAGCCCGGCGATGGCAAGATCAACGCCGAGGTTTTTTTCCTTCTTCCGTATTTCCACATTGCCGTTTTTAATAATAAACATCGAATCGCCTGAAGCTCCTTCTCGCACAATGGCGGTGTTTGGCGGGTAAACCCTCTCTTTGAGCCTGCTGGAGAGTTTTTCAATGTCTTCATCTTCAAGTGCTTTAAAAAGCTCCGTATTTTTCAATGAAGATACTTTATCCAGTTTTGCGGTCATATACGTTTTCTGTATTTCCTTATACTGAGTTTAATATTGTATCCATATCTTTATCGTCCAAATAGCATAATAATTAAATACTTTCCGAACACATAAAATTATAAAGTATATTCTTAAAAATAGTAATATTTATTTCTCTCTGGCAAAAAACTGGGAGTTTTTCTTCTCCATTTACCTGAATTCATTGAGCACAGGTTTTCTTGTCCTTGACTGAAGCGCCTTTACAGCATCTTTGAGACCATCAAGAGTCAATTCGAACATGGGAAACACCTTACTTATTGCGTCTACCGTGTAATGACCCCAGTAATTCCTGTGAGTAGGGTTGAGCCATACGGAATGGGGAAAATGGTCTTTTATGCGTATCAGCCATTCCAATCCGGGCTTATCATTTGTGTAAAAATAATCGATATTGCCGTTGATGTCGAATAATTCTGAATATGCCATCCTCGCGTCGCCTACCAGGATCAGCTTGTACCCTTTATGGAACTGTGAAAAGAGTTTTTCCGTTGGTATCCTCTTGTAGTTCGCCATATCTTCATAAATATCCTGATAAATACAGTTATGGAAGAAGTAATAATGAAATTCCTTAAAATGTTCCATCTGCGAAGCTGCCGAAAAGAGCTTCTCGCACAATTCCACATAGGGGTACATTGAACCGCCGGTATCCATAAGAAGAACCAGTCTGGTCGAGTTTTCCCGTGATCTGTTAAAAACCAACTCGATCTCGCCTCCTTCTTTGGCCGTTTTATCGATAGTTTCATCAACATCAAGTTCATCCTGTGCGCCCTCACGTTTCAATTGCCGCAATTTTTTCAGGGCCATTTTTGTCTGTCTTACATCGAGGATAATATCATTCCGATAATTCTTAAACCTCCTCTCGCTTGCCACTTTCGCGGCTGACTGCATCCATGATTCGCCGCCAACCCTTATGCCTCCCGGATGGTAACCATAGGCCCCGAAGGGGGACGTACCGCCCGTACCGATCCATTTTTTTCCTCCATCGTGGCGTTCGGTCTGTTCTTTCAATCTTTCCCTGAACTGTTTCATTAGTTCATCCATGTCATGGGTCTTTCTGAACTCCTCAATCTGTTTCTGGAACTCAGCCATTTCTTCAGGGGTCAATTTCGGAAGCCTGTTGAGAGGGTTCTCGAGCCAGTCGAGCACTTTGTCGAGTTCAAGCCCTTCTGTTTTTATGCCGCCGAAAAATTCCTGAAACGCCAGATCATACTGATCATAGTAAGCTTCGCTTTTAACAAGGAATGCTCTACCGATGTAATAGAGGTGATTGAGGCTTGATTGAAAATACCCGTTATAGAGGGCCTCAATAAACGTCATCCATTCTGTTACCGATACAGGAACACCTTTCGCACGCAAAAGGTAGAAAAAATCAATAAACATTAGTATCTTCTTCTCGACCCGAAACCACCCTGGGAACTGGAAAGTCTTACAAAACGCTCCGTATCCTGCTCAGTCTTCAGAAGAGTCCCCAGAAAAGGTATTTCGCCGGTAATTTTATCCACATTAACACCACCGAGAGCGAGGGCCTTTATCCAGTCTAAAAGCTCGCTCGTGGAAGGTTTTTTCCGTAATCCCTCCATTTCGCGTATCCAGTAAAAACGTTTCAGGGCTTCCTTCACAACCTTATTCTCGATATCCGGATAATGCACTTTCACGATCTTTTCCATCATTTCTGTGTCAGGAAATTCTATGTAATAGAAAATACATCGTCTTAAAAAAGCATCGGGAAGTTCCTTTTCTGAATTGCTTGTAATAATGACAATAGGCCGGTGTTCTGCCCGGACTTCTTCATCAAGCTCATGGATATGGAAGCTCATTTCATCAAGCTCATTTAGAAGATCATTTGGGAACTCCACATCAGCCTTATCAATCTCATCAATGAGGAGGATAACCTGTTCATCGGTCTTGAATGCCTGTCCTAATTTTCCCATTTTAATATACTGCCTGATATCGCTGATATCTTTATCCTTAAACCGTGCGTCGTTTAGCCTTTGCACAGTATCGTAGACATAAAGACCATCTTTTGCCTTCGTTGTGGATTTGATGTTCCAGATGAGAAGCTTCTTATTTATGGCCGCAGCGATACTATGAGCAAGGAGAGTCTTACCTGTACCGGGCTCACCTTTTACTACCAGTGGTTTGCCTAATGAAACAGCCACATTAACAATTTCCATGAGTGGTTTAGATGCTATATAGTCATCGCTACCTGAATAACCCTGCGATTTAACAGTCATTAATTAAGCCTCCTTAGTAGAGATAAAGTGAAAAATATCACTTACATTATAAGGTTTTAGCCCCCCTATTGTCAATGAAGACTGAATTTGTGGTCTCCTGACTATGCCTCAGGAACGCAGGTCTCTTCACCTGAAACAATGGAAGATCTTACGGGTGTTATGCTGTAGAAACAACGAATTTTCTTGACATTATAACTATTTTCCTTTTTAATTACTATGCTATGCAAGTTTTTTCATTATATTTTCCTTTTTACTATTTTTACTTTAGAAGCTTGCACCCAGGCCTACATTGCTTTGAATAAAGCAAAAGCCATGGGTGCAAGATCCCATGGCTTTTTTAGTCTATGAGCCATGGAGAATAACCATGGCTTTTTTTATACAGGAGGAAGGATGATTATCTCAAACAAAATACAGGAACTCATTGCAAATCAGGAAGGCTGGACCCGGAGGATGTTCGAGGAAGGCCTCAGGATTAAAAAAGAGTACGGCGAAGATAATGTTTACGATTTTTCTCTTGGAAATCCTGATACTGAACCCCCCGAAGAAGTTAAAAAAACACTCATCGAAACACTGAGTAATCCCGTAAAAGGAATGCACCGATATATGTCAAACAACGGATATGAAGATGTCCGGCATGAGGTTTCCGCTTACCTGAGCGAACTTCATGATGTGCCCTTCACGGCGAATCATATTTTTATGACAGTAGGGTGCGCCGGCGGACTTAACATCCTTCTAAAGAGCATGTTAAGCAGGGGTGATGAAGTAATTGTTCCCTCGCCTTTCTTCTGGGAATTTAAGAATTATATTGAAAACCACGGCGGCACCATGCGGCTTGTGCAGACAAAAAAAGACTTTCAACTCGACATTGAAAAAATTGAAAAAGCGATATCAAAAAAGACAAAGGCAATCCTTCTCAATAGCCCAAACAATCCCACAGGGGCTGTATATACGGAAGAAAGTATTAAAGGACTTATCGGGCTGCTCAACGCAAAGAGATCTCAGGGACAGGACATCTACATTGTTTGCGATGACGCATACAAAAAATTGGTTTTTAACGGTTTCCGCCTGCCCAACATTTTTAAACTCTACGATCTTGTCTATGCTATTACTTCTCACTCAAAAGACCTGGCGCTTCCAGGTGAACGGATTGGTTATGTCGCGATTTCACCACATATAGAAAAATACGAACTCATGGTTTCGGCACTGATGATTTCCATGAGGACCCTCGGGTTTGTGAACGCCCCCGCGCTCTTTCAGAGGATCGCAGGTAAGTTTCAGAGAAGTTCTGTTGACATCGGACTATACGAGGAAAAAAGGGACCTTCTATATGAAATATTGATGGAAGGCGGCTTTGAATGCGTAAAACCAATGGGTGCGTTTTATATGTTCCCTAAATCTCCCATACCTGATGAACTCGAATTCGTTCGAATGCTCCAACAGGAAGAGCGGATTATGGTTGTCCCCGGAAGAGGATTCGGCAGAAAAGGCTACTTCAGAATAGCATACTGCGTACCGATTGAGACAATCCAGAAAAGCCGGGAAGGTTTTATCAGAATTGGAAAACGTTATAAGAAGAGGTGAAAAATGGGTATTTCAAAGAGCATAACAAAAGCGATGAAAGACTCTTCCTGGATCAGGGCCATGTTCGAGGAAGGCGAAAAGATGAAGAAGATACATGGAGCCAAAAACATACTCGATTTTACCCTCGGCAATCCGATTACGGAGCCACCGAAGAGGTTAAAAGAAGAGCTTGTTAAGATAATCAAGTCGGAAAACAAGGGAATGCACCGATATATGACAAATAGCGGCTATGAATTTGTTCGTCAGGAGGTAGCTGACCATTGCGCGGAATATACAAAACTTCCCTTTAGCAAAGACAATATTATAATGACCGTCGGTGCCGCCGGGGGTCTGAATGTCGTCTTCAAAGCACTTCTAGATCCCGGCAACGAAGTCATCGTACCGAATCCCTATTTTGTCGAGTTCATGTTCTACATCGGGAATCACGGCGGGATCATGAAGCCAGTCGAGACAAAGGATGATTTTCACCTTGACATCGACAAGATAGAAAAGACGATCAACAAAAACACCAAAGCAATCCTCATCAACTCGCCCAACAATCCCACCGGTATCGTCTATACCGAGGAAGAGCTGAAAGACTTGTCCGCCGTCCTCCGCAAAAGACGTGAGAAAGGCCAGAGAATATTCCTCATTGCCGACGAAGCATATAAAAAACTGATTTATAACGGGACAACTCTTCCGGATGTATTCAGTCTTTACGAAGATACTATCGTTGTTACCTGTCACTCGAAAGACCTTGGATTGGCAGGCGAAAGAATTGGTTACATTGCCGCTTCACCGTCCATTAAAAACATCAACCCATTGATGGACGCGATGATCTTCTCCAACAGGATTCTGGGTTTCATCAACGCCCCCGCGCTCATGCAGCGAGTTGTGGGAAAATTTCAGGATGCCGATATTGATATGATGGAATATCAGCGCAGAAGGGACCTCATCTATGATATTCTTATTGAATCAGGTTTTGAAGTGATAAAACCTCTGGGGGCTTTCTACATCTTCCCGAAATCGCCCATTCCTGACGACATCAAGTTCGTGAGGGAACTTCAGAAACACCATATACTTGGGGTTCCCGGCATTGGTTTCGGCAGGTCAGGGTATTTCAGACTTGCCTACTGTGTTGATATGGATGTCATTGAACGTTCCAGGAAATATTTTAACGAATTCCGGAAATAACCGCGAGAGGCAGTCGCAAGGCACACAATTCCGATAAAAACTCAGGTTATACCTTAGCTTTGTGCTGGGCAACCCATGCCCCGGTTTTACCTGATCGCGCGCATAATGGTTTTCGTGTCGATACAATTGGAAAATGTGTCTGCTAAAAATTCTCTCTTTACCGCTTTTACATCGTATTCGTCCAGATGAGGAAAAACACCAAGGAGAGGAACTTTCAGATATTGCTTGAGCATTTCGGGGTTCGTTTCCGCGGCAATATCGTTTTTCCCATCTGTATCGTTTAGTATTACTCCAAGCACATTAATACCCAGCAATTGCAAAAAATTGCTCGTCAGAAGAGTATGATTGATTGTGCCGAGCCCAAGTCTGGAAACAATGATGACAGATGTGTCCCAGCTTTTCATGAGATCACAAAAGAAGAAGCCTTTACTTATAGGAACCAGAACACCGCCCGCACCTTCAACAACGAGGACATCGTGACGCTCAAGGAGCCGCTTAAAGGTATTGTTAACTTTTTCAATATCAACACTAATATTTTCAAGTCTCGCTGCCACTTCAGGCGCGAGAGGGGCCTCAAATGTATAGGGATTAATTTCATCAAGACTATCGTCTGCGCCAGAAACCTCTTTCAGGTAAGATGCGTCACAGGATGGCGTATCCCCGCCGATCCTGTTGAAGCCGCTTTCAAAAGGCTTCATGACACCTACATTAAGCTCTTTTTTTAAAGAAAGAAACGCGCACAGGCTGGCTGATATCACAGTTTTTCCGACTCCTGTATCAGTCCCAGTTATAAAAATCGCTTTCACAGGCTTATTTTACTACTGCGGCAACAACGATAGCAAGACCCGCAAACATAAAAGCGCAGATGATTGACAACGCGATGTTGTTTTCTTCAGAAATTTTTTTTTCAAAATCAGTCGTAAAGATGGCACCGATTATTTTCACCGAAACAAGAACGATGATCATATACACAGCGGCGTACACAAACATTTCGATGACATTTCCCAGAACTTTCATCATATGAGCCTCTTAATTTGTGAGATAATAGACCAGATTATCAAGGGCAGAAGTGAAGAAGAGGTTCCTCAGCTTAACATGTTCCGGGGTCCGCACCGTTGCCGGAGACAAATTCAGGATCCCTTTCACGTTCGCATCTATTAACAGGTCCGCAACCTCCTGCGCAGCTTGAGGAGGTGTTGTTATAATTCCTATCTCAATATTTCTTACCTTCACAACCTCTTTTAGTGTATCCATATGGAGTATCTCGACAGGTTTACCAACTCTCTCTGAAATGCGTCCAATTACCTGCTCAGGATATATATCAAAAGCAGCCACTATTTTATAGTTCTGTTTCAGAAAATCCTTATAAACAAGTAGCGCGCTTCCTAGATTTCCAATACCGATGACAGCAATTCGCCATTCCCGGTTGATACCAAGTATCTCTTTAATATGCCTTTTCAGTTCTTTTACGTTATAACCCATACCCCTGATGCCGAATTCTCCGAAATATGCAAAGTCTTTTCTTACCTGTGCCGCTACCCCTGATGCCGAATTCTCCGAAATATGCAAAGTCTTTTCTTACCTGTGCCGCGTTGACATTGCACATGGTGGCGATAAGGGCACTCGATGCTACTTTCTCGTTTTTTGTTTCAAGATCACTTAAGCATTTCAGATAATTTGACAGCCTGCGTATTGTTGCTTCAGGTATTTTTGTGTATTTTGCCATTTTTTTACCTTTTTTTCTGAATTTCCCTTTTGTTTCATATATCTATCAGTTCCAGATGTATTTTGCAAGAGAAAATTTTATCAAGCTCAATATAACAAGACCTGGACAAATAAAAGTCTTTTAATATTAACCAAGTATAGAGCTAATAAAGCGATTAATGGGCGTCGAATTTGCGTAGCTCATCAATAATTTGAAGAAAGAGGTCTTTCCTGTCTGTCCGAAAAGCTTTATCGCGGAGTTGTTTCGTCCCTTTAAGTCCTTTTGTATACCAGATAAAGAATTTTCGAAAGATACCAACACCTCGTTCTTCACCATAATGCTTAAGAACAAGATCAAAATGCCTCTTTATTGTAGCAATACGTTCATCGATAGCGGGTCCTTCGGTAATGGTGCCATGCTGGAAAAAGTTGATTGTTTCACGGAAAATCCATGGATTCCCCAGTGCTCCCCGTGCTATTGCCACACCATCACAGCCGGTTTCACGAAACATTTTTTCTATCAAAGGAAGTGATAAATTGTCGCCGCTGGCAATCACAGGGATTTTCAACGCATCTTTTACTTCCTTGATATTTCTGTAATTAACCACTCCGCTATATCCCTGAGTCTTTGTCCGCCCGTGAATAAAAAGCGCGCTGATACCGGCATCCTCAGCAAAAAGGCCAATGTCTCTCGCGTTAATCGAATCCTCATCCCAGCCTGTTCTTATTTTAACTGTGACGGGTAGTTTCGACAGACCAACAAGGACCTTAAGGATCGACCTCAATTTGCGGGGTTCTTTCAGCAATGCCGCCCCCTTGCCTTTTCGCGTCACTTTTGGCGTAGGACAGGCAGCGTTAAAATCGAGAAGATCAAAATGATATTCAGAGAGCACATCAAGCGTCCCTTCAATATGTTTTTCGTCGGCTGCAAGCAGTTGTATACCCAGAGGTCGGTCTTCCGGGCTCGATATAAGCATTTTGCGGGTCCTTTTGTCTCTTTGGTTGATGGCCCTTACATCAATCATCTCAGTAAAGGCGAGAGGCGCGCCGAACTCGCGGCTGATTAAGCGGAAAGGCATGTCGCTTACCCCGGCCATTGGCGCAAGCATGACAGGTTGTGAAAGCTCTATGTTTCCTATTTTAAGCACGCCTTATTCTATCCACTGCCTGATAAGGAGTCAAACTGTAGTTACTCTCTTCTGGAAAAAGAAAAGGCTACAAAGCTCAGTATTTATTCCCGGGTAACCATCAACCATCGATGTAGCAGGTACCACAAATATTGTAGAACTTATTTATCGATGAGCTTTGGTAATTTGGAATAAAGTTAAATATTTTAATATGTTAAAATGTCATACAGATTGGCATGGTTCTTGTATATTTATATGAAGATATGAAACAGGAGGACACAATGAATATAACAGCGGAACAGAGGAGGCCAAACAAAACAGAGCTTCAGCGGTTTGACATGGACATGAAATCATTACAAGAATACATTTCTCTGCTTAAAACAAGCCTTGACCGGTATGAATATCTCAAGGCATCCGGTGTACCCGATTTCATTCTTTATACGGAAAAAGGATTGATTGATCAACAGTTGATGTTTTTCTCCAGGGCCTGGGCAAGATTGACGAAGTAGTAACGGTGGAAAACACTTTCATTACCCATCTTTTATAATCTTCATCCGGTTCGTTTCTCATGCAATTCCCGGCTTCTTTCCTGATTTTTTTGAATTCAGTTCAACCCGCAATATTTTTCAGTCAGTAATGAGTATCTCGAAACCTTTCCTATCCCAAAGGCGCATTCCGACTTTATTCTGAAAAAAATTGATGATTGGGATTACCTTAACCAATGACGAGTATAGACCAACCTCACTTTTTATCGGCAATCTTTTTCTCAAACTCGTCCCAATAGGCCGAATCTGGATCTCTCCAATATGGTCCCCAACTCTTGTCAAAAACACCTTTTATCTCTTTCAGAACCTTTCTCCATGCCGGACCGTACTCGTAGGTCATGATATCTTCGAGAAAGGGGACTAGCGAACCAAGCTTGTCCTTAGGCAGATATGCCCGCGCGCCCAATTCAATCGATTTTTTCAACGATTCAGGAGAAAAGGAATGCGCGGTGAGCATTACAGTAGGTACCGGATATGGAAGCGATGCGGCTGATTGCAGAAGATCAAAACCGCGCACACCCATAATGTCCAGAATGATAAGATCATAAGACCAGGATGATAAAAGTTCGCGAGCTTTTTCATAGGACGTTGCTGTATCTATGGAGCTTTTAGGGGCCGCCAACGCAATCTCCTCTTTCAGCACCTCAAGAATGTCGGGTTCATCATCTACCGCAAGAATTCTTTTATAGTCTAAAATTGACTCTTTCACAATACCCCTCCTTTCCGTTTATAACACCTTTCTTCCTGGCTAAAGAGCTTTCAAGTTAGAATCCTTTTGTATTTCTTTATTCACTATTCACTGTTCACTTTTTATGCGGTTCAGTTCAATTTTCATTGATGGTCCTTCCACATACCGTATTTTTCTCTTAAAATTCTATGCAATATTTTGCCGGTACCCGATCGGGGCATTTCCTCATCCTTGATGAAGATAACCTGCTTGGGTACCTTGTAGCCGGCGATCTTGCCTTTGCAATATCCCGAGATCTCTTCGGGTGTTGCCGTCTGTCCTTCATGGAGGACCACAAAGGCCGTCACCTGTTCCCCCCACTTCTCATGGGGCACGCCAATGACAGCGACATCTCTGACTTTTGGATTACCACCGACACAGTTTTCAACTTCAGACGGAAAGATATTCTCGCCTCCCGAAATGATCATATTGGCTTTACGGTCAACGAGGTAGATATACCCGTCTTCGTCCCTCATACCCATATCGCCCGCACTGAAATAGTGGCCTTTCATGGCCGCCGCTAACTTTTCAGGGTCTTTCCAGTATCCCGAAAGCAGCATGGGACTTCTCGAATAGAGTTCCCCGACCTTGTTCGGTTCATCAATCAATCTTCCCTCTTCATCGTAAAATCTTATGAGACTCGTGCCCATCACTTCACGACCGCATGAGCCGAGTTTTGTCAGTTGTTCATGTGGTTTTAATATGGTCACAATTCCTGCCTCTGTCGACCCGTAGGCCTCCCAGAGTCTGGAGTTCTTGAACATCTCGAGCACTCCAAGCTTTGTATCGCGTCTCGCCGGAGCAGAGGAAATGAGCAGCTTTTTGACTGAACTGAGATCATACTTGTTCTTCACTTCTGCCGGGAGCGCAAGCATCATAATGTAATGCGTCGGTACGAGGGAGGTAAACGTGACTTTGTGCTCAGCAAAAGTGCGCAAAAGCTCTTCGGGATTGAAACTGACCATGTTGTAGGCCATCACGGTTCCGCCGACCCAGGTGACGACGAAGGAATAGAAAAGGGAATTCACATGACAACAGGGCATTACGAGGAGGTTGACATCATCAAAATTGAATTCGTGGTCATAGATGGATATGAAGTACTGAGCGAAAAGAGACCGATGACTCTTCACAACACCCTTCGGCTTTCCTGTAGTTCCTCCCGTGTACATGATAACCCATGAATCCTCAGCGTCAACTACCGCGGGTGGTTCTTCCTTGCTTGATTTGGCAATTAAGTCCTCATAAGAGAGAAATCCATCAAACGCGGAATTGCCAACTGCGAATGATATATAATTCTCAACCGTCGTAAGGTTATTCTTCATCCCTTTTGCGTGATCAATCCACTGATCCTGTACGATAAAAACCTTTGCTTCGCAGTGGTTGATGATGTACTCCATTTCGGGACCAGCAAGCCTGAACATAATTGGGACGCAGATAAAACCTCCTTTTGCCGCTGCCGCGTATATTTCCATCCATTCAACACAGTTGTAGGCAAGCACTGCGAAACGGTCACCCTTCTTCATGCCAAGACCGGAAAGAGCGTTAGCGAGTCTGCATGATCTCTCGTTCCACTCTCTGAAAGTGTAGGCCTTATTCAGATCTTTCACGGCAATTTTGTCAGGCCACTTGAAAGCATTCACTTCCAGAACATCCTTGGCTGTCAACCAACACCCGTATTCCATGATACACCTCCGTTAGTCATTTTCTATTATATGGTCATATAAACTTTTCATGCCTGTTGTTCCTTTTTCCGATGGGCAAGGGCCTGGCAGACTGCCACAACACCACTTTGATCCTCAACAATAATCTGGTACAGCGCGGTTCTGGTATGCTTGCTGATTTCCGAAGAAGTAGCTCGAAGAATATTCCCTTTCATCGCCGGTCTCAGGTATGTGACGTTTACGTTGAGCGCAACGGCAGTCAAGCCGTAGCTATTGGAAGAGATCTCAAAAGCCTCGTCGATAAGAGAAAATATGGCGCCTCCATGTGCCATGCCGTGTATATTATCAAGTTCGCCGCTGTATTCCATCTCACAAACCGCGTACCCCTCATCCACTTCAATAAGCCTGATATTGAGGATCCCGGCAAAAGGTTCTTTTGAGACTTTGTCTATGAAGGATTGTTTTGTCCGCCCGTCCACTGCTTTAACCTCCGTTGCAAGTCCGCCGGGTCAAACCTCTTTACCGGGTATTTCACCCGTGACGAAAGATGCTATTTCCATTCACGATGGTCAACAATGAGGCGGTCTTTCTCCGATATAATCCCCTTTTCCACGAACTCAACCGCGTCAACATTCAAACCACACACATCTTTAACAGTTTCCTTTATTTCCTGTTCAAGTCTGGTGTTTCCGGGGCCGGGTGTCTCTGTTTCAACCTTGATGGTGAGCATGTCCTTGAAACCTTCCCGCTCTACCACCGCTTGAATCCGCGGAATTTTGAGCTTCGATCCAACTATTCTAAGCTGGCTTGGCGCGATAAACATTCCCCTCACCTTGGCTGCTTCACCAACTCTGCCGGATATACCGGTCAGCCTGTATGAGGTCCTTCCACAGGAGCATTTCTTTTTCACAAGGCTCGACAGATCTCCTGTGCCAAAACGGAAGAGAAAGAACATATTGTTCAGCCTTGTTACTACCACTTCTCCTAATTGGCCCGGCACTACCTGCTTGCCTGTCGAAGGATCAACGATCTCGACAATGACTTCCTCGCAGATGTGCCAGTGATTTTTTGCCTTGCATTCGTAAGCGATGTCTCCCACCTCGGTAGCGCCGTACATCTGATATGTGTCTATGGCGTATTCCTTCTCGAATTGTTCCCTGAGCGAGGGTTGTAAGGGCTCGGCGACGAAGCTGGCCTTCCTCAACTTGAAATCATCCTTGAAACGATACCCCATTTCCTCTGCCTTTTTAATAATAGCCATAAGGAAACTGGGTGTGCCCGTATATCCTGTCACCCTGAGATCTCGAATCAACTGTACCTGATTTTCTGTACTTGATGTGCCTGAAGGCACGACTGTCGCTCCCACATGCCTTAGCCCGCTGTGAAAGGTCAAACCCGCGGCAACCATATGATAGGAAAAGGCATTGAGCACGATATCTCCCTTCCCGAAACCGGCAGCATAGTAGCCCCTTGACCAGATAGGGTCTTTTTCCGTAAGGTGGGGCTCGTAGACAGGCCCCGGGGAAGTGAAAATCCTGTCAGTCATCATGTCTTTTGGCGAGAACCCTGCAAATGGAGGTTCCGCCATCTGGAGTTTTACGAGCTCTTCTCTCGAAATAACAGGAAGCTTCTCCAGATCTTTCACAGACTTTATTTCAGATGGATGGATACTTCGCTCGGAAAATATCTGCCTGACCTTTCCGGATTGTTTATACCCAAGCTGTATCATCCGGGCAAGCTTTTTATTATAGTAATCCTGCCGTTCGGCAGGAGACATGCCTTCTTTTTTATCGAAAAGTTTTTGGGTACGTCCTCTGGCCGCCATAGTTTTCTCCCTCTCGTTAATTCGTCAATACTTCACTCTCGTTTTTTTCGCATTGTCCTCGCTGTCTTATTTCTATCAGAGCCAGCGTTTCCGCCGTTTGTATGATTTGACATCTTTGTATGATTTCATCACTCCTGAGGAAGCTGTGCCAAGATAGAATTCTTTCACATCGGGATTTTCCCTCAAACTCTTGGCCTCGCCTTCCATCATAATACGCCCGTTTTCCATTACATAGCCGTAGTGAGCTATCTGAAGGGCCATATTGGCGTTCTGCTCCACGAGAATGATTGTTGTCCCTTGCTCATCGTTAATTCTCCGCACAATCTGGAATATCTCCTTCACCAGAAAGGGCGCGAGCCCGAGGGACGGCTCATCAAGCAGGAGGAGTTTCGGATGGGCCATTAGTGCCCTGCCCATGACCAGCATTTGGAGCTCACCGCCACTACAGAATCCTGCCAGTCTGTTTTTCCTCATCACTAGAGGCGGAAAGTATTCGTACATCAGATCCAGGTCTTTCTTGAACGGTTTGCCCCATCGTGAGGCAGTGCCTACTCTGAGGTTTTCCTCCACGGTAAGGTTTTTGAAGCCCTCACGGCCTTCCAGTACCTGAATGATACCAAGACGGGTTATCCGTTCAGGTGAAGAGTTCTGAATAAGACGGCCTTCATATTCGATGGAACCCTCTGTCACCTTTCCGTTTTCAGGTTTCAGCAAGCCAGAGATGGCCTTGAGAGTTGTTGTCTTTCCGGCACCATTGCTGCCGAGCAGAGAGACAATCTGTCCTTTTTTCACATTGAGGGAAACCCCCTTGAGCACCTGGATCACATCGGAATAGACGACTGAAATGTTATTAATTTTTAGAAGATCAACGTTTTCCATTTCTCGACCTCGCTCCACCTAATATGAAAAGGGCCACAACCTAAAGCTCGATCTGATAATGCGCCAAACCTCAGCAAGGCCCCTGGGTTCAAAAATGATAAACAATACAATCGCAAGCCCAAAAATGAACTCCCTGAGCGGCGCAATCGTGAGGGCTATCGACGTGAGACCGGGCAGATTCATAAAATACTGTGTCAGACCACTCAATACTTCGTTGAGCACGGTAATGAAAACCGCACCGAAGACTGCTCCCGGAATACTCCCCAGCCCACCAATGATGATCATCGCGAGATATTCCACCGACAGGAACAAGGTGAAAGGTTCCGGCGTGATGCTGGCGGTAAAGTGGGCCCAGAGCGCGCCGGCAAAACCCGCGTAGAAAGAACTTATGGCAAACGCGAGAAGTTTGTATTTAAAGATCGGAATACCCATGCCTTCGGCCGCGCGGTCGTTATCGCGGATGGCAATGAAGGCTCTGCCGAACCTTGTGCGGAGAAGATTGACCGCAACCCACGTCAGGATCACAAAAGAAACAAATACAATAAAAAAGAACGCTCTATCACTCGCCACGGAGACACCGAAAAGACTGGCACGGGGTAGTATTATCCCTTCCGGTCCTTTTGTAAGGCTTGTCCAGTTAACAAAGATATATTGGAGAATGAACTGACCGGCCAGAGTCGCAATAGCCAGATAGAGGTGCTTAAGGCGCGAGGAAGGGATGCCGAAGACCATGCCCACAAGAGCGGTGATTACTCCAGCGGAAAGAACAGAAAGATAGAAGGGGAATCCGACAAAGGTAGCCAGGATAGACGCGGAATATGCCCCGACTCCGAAGAATGCTCCATGCCCCAGGGAAATCTGCCCTGTAAACCCGACTAGGATATTGAGCCCGATGGCGGCAATAGAGGCTATACCTATTAGGTTGATCACATAAAGCGTGTAGGGCTTGCAAATGAGGGGAATCACGATAAATAGAGCTACGAGGCCCACAAGAATCCACGATCTTCCGAAATCGGTCTGGAAAATGGTCAGTTCCTGCTCATATTTTTCATTGAAACTTCCGCAGGGATGAAATCTCAGTTTATCCATGTAAGCCTCCCGGTATTCACAGACATCTATACACGCTCAATCTCTTTGAGGCCAAAAAGTCCGTATGGCTTCACCAACAAAATAATAACCAGGGCGATGTATGGGACAACTTCCCGCAAGGATGTGGAAATATAGCCTCCGGTAAAGGTTTCGAGGAGACCTATGATCACACCCCCAATGATGGCTCCTCCAATACTCTCAAGTCCGCCGAGGATCACTACCGGAAATACTTTCAGGCCTACCGCGCTCAAATCATGAACGTTTATCCCGTTCATGACGCCCAGAAGTATCCCGCTCATAGCGCAGACCACGGCGGCAATTGCCCACGAGAGCGCGAAGACCCTTCTCACATGAACACCGAGAGAAAGGGCCGCGGTCTGGTTATCAGCCACGGATCTCATATAGACACCCTGGGACGAATATTTAAAAAAGAGTCCGAATATAAGCAGAAAGACCAGGCCTATAATAAACGTGGCAACATAGACCGGCGCAATATTCACAAATCCCAGTTGAAGAGTAAGGCCCTTAGGCAGCAATTCCGGGTAATTATGCAGGTTCCCTCCAAAGATAAAAAGCAGAAGTCCTTTGAACATGGATGCAAGACCAACGGTAAGCATGATCACCTCGATCAATGCCTCGCCGATCAAAGGACGCAGGAAAAGTCGTTCAATAATAAAACCAAGCGCGAAGGTACATATAAGAGTCAAAGCAAAAGCAATGGGGATAGGGAGTTTAAGCCACGAGGATAGGGCAAGAAACAGAAAAGCGCCGATAGCAAGGAGTTCACCATGAGCAAAGTTGAGTACGCTGCTCGACTTGAATATCATAACAAAACCAAGTGCGGCCAGGGCATAGAGAAAACCAATTGACAACCCCTGAAAGAGTAGCTGAATGAAGAACTGCATATGCCCGTACCTCCTTGCTTTCAAGTCATTGAGTCATCGAGTCTATCGAGTCGTTGAGTCTTAAGATCCTATGACCCGACGACTCTTACTATTCATTATTCACTCTCTACTATTCACTTCCTTTTCATTCCTGTTCAACATCAAGGACTCTCACCTTTGTGTCAATGGTTCCTACGCTTCCGTCTCTGTACAACACCTTACCCCGTACCTCCAACTCCTTCGTGCCGTCATACATGGCCTCGATAAGCTTGATGTACTGTTCATATACAAACTTCCTCCTTACCTTACCGGTCCTCGTCAGTTCTTCATCGTCGGCATCGAGGAGCTTGTACAAAAGAATTATTTTATGAATCCTCATCGGCTTAGGCAGTTGCCTATTCACTAGTTTCACCTCGCCGAGAATAAGTTGTTCAATAGGAGGCTGCTGGGAAAGATCCGAATATGTTGTATATGGTATCATCCTCTCCTCAGCCCAGCTTCCCACATTTCCCATGTCGATATTGATAAAAGCAGTCACCCAGTCCCTAGCCTCACCGAAAACAACCACTTCTTTGATGTATGGGCTGAATTTCAGCCTGGTTTCTATAAAGTCCGGTGAAAAAGCCTCACCGTCCTTTGTACGCATAATTTCTGCTTTACGGCCGATAATCAAAAGATGTCCGTCTTTGTCAATATACCCCGCGTCTCCGGTACGGAGCCACCCATCTTCAGTCTTTGCTTTCTCTGTCGCTTCCGGGTCGTGGTAATACCCAACAAAATTGGACCCACTGGATACGAGGACTTCCTGATCTTCTGCTATCTTGATCTGGATACCGGGTAATGGTTTGCCGACCGTTTCCGGTTTAACTTCGTTATCAGGCTGAACCTGAAAGACTCCTGCGGCTTCAGTCAGCCCGTAGGCGTGCTTAAGGTTGAGGCCCTTCGTCCTGAAGAAACGGATGACATCAGGGCTGATGGGGTGGCCTCCTGTGACGGCGGCCCGGATCTGCAGACAACCGACTCTGTCGAGAAGTGGACGATAGACAACCCGGGAAGCAGCCCGACGCAAAAGACCCAAACCGAGTGAAATCGGCTTTTTCTCTTGCTCCCGATTCATGACAGCGTTGCCGATTTTTTCCCCGAGATCAAAGAGAAACCTCTTGATCCACCCTGAGTCGCCCATCTTTACTCGTATCATTGACGCAAGGTCCTCCCAGAAACGCGAGGAAGTGATCACAACAGCCGGGCCGATCTCCCTCAAATCCGCCGTTGCTGTTTCCGGCGTTTCAGGGAAATTCATTGTCATCCCTCCGCAAAGCGCCACACCAACTCCCCACATCTGGTCTACGATCCATGCTGTGGGCGTAATGGAAATCCAGTTATCAACCGGGGTAATTGTAATGCTTTTGAGCCATTTTTTTCCTATATCGGTGAGATTCTGATGGGAAAGCATAGCCAGCTTCGGGATTCCCGTAGTGCCGGAGGTCATAATCATCAAGGCAATTTCTTCCGGTTTACCCTGTGAAAGCTCACTGCCAAACCGGCCTGGCTCAGCCCGATCCAATTCATCGCCTTTTTTAAGGAGATCTTCAAAACTTATAAGCCAGGGATTGTCAACGTAAGTTCTCATACCTGTTCTATCCAAGTAGATAACGCGCCGCACATGTTGCAACTGCTCTTTTACTTCCAGAAGTTTATCGACCTGCTCCTGGTCCTGAACGATAACATACGCGGCTTCAATGCGGTTAAGCATCACGGCCAATTCTTTTGCAACAGCTGAGGTAAAGAGATTAAGAGTAATCGCACCTACCGACTGGCCCCCAAGTTCCGTAAAGAGCCACTCGGGATGATTGTTGGTAATAATGCCAATATTCTCACCCCGTTTAAGACCAAGGGTCAGGAGTCCAAGGGCTGTTTTTTTTGTGTACTGGCCGTATTCCTGCCAGTTATAGGTTTGCCATATGCCATATGCCTTCTCGCGTATGGCGGCGCTCTCTGTTCCCAACCTTTCCGTCTGACGGAAAAGTATCTGAGGCAGTGTAAATCTGCTAAGAGACGACAACCACGCTTCTGACCCGGTCGGCTCGGTTTTTGCCTCTTCCATAATCGGAACTCCTTGTCCCGGGCAACTGCCCTGTTTTCTATATCTGCTCTGCCTCTCCGAGGTAGGCTTTGATGACTGAAGGATGATTACTGATAGCCTCCGGAGAGCCTTCCGCTATCTTGACTCCAAAGTCGAGCACCGTGATTCGTTGAGAGATACTCATCACGATTGACATATCGTGCTCCACGAGAATCATTGTCTGGCCCCATGCTTTATTCAGTTCCATGAGGAATCTGACCATATCTTCTTTTTCTTCGAGGGTCATACCGGCAAAAGGCTCATCAAGGACCAGAAGTTTTGGTTTCAGGGCCAATGCGCGGGCAAGTTCCACCCTCTTGCGCAATCCGTACGGTAAAGCACCGACCGCTTTCTTGCGGATAGGCTGCAGTTCCAGGAAGTCTATCAGTTCTTCCAGGACCCTCCTGTGCTGGACTTCTTCTTTTCTGACAGATCCAAAAAAGATGGCAGCTTTGGCAATACCGTAATGGGAGTGAGTATGCCTGGCCAATAGCATATTGGCCAGGACCGTCATCCCCGGGAATAGTTCAATATTCTGAAAGGTTCTTCCGATTCCCCGTTTTACAATCTCGTGAGGCGCCAGCCTCGTGATTTCATCTCCGTTAAACAGGATATGTCCTGTCTGAGGTTTGTAAAAGCCGGTAATGGAATTGAGCAGACTTGTTTTACCGGCGCCGTTAGGCCCTATGATGCTTACCAGCTCGCCGGTATGGACTTCGATATCAATGTCTCTGAGTGCAGTTACGCCGCCGAAGATGAGGGAGATATTCCTCACCTCGAGTTCCGCCTGACGGTCACCGGAATCGGCGACGGCGTAAATGCTTGGCTGCCCGCGGAAGGCTTTCATTTATTTTTCCTTAAGAACCTGAACCTTGTCCTTCCCGGGATCAAAAAAATTAGTCATGGCCGAATAGGTCATGTCCTCGTGGATCCTCACGATCCTCGTTTTGAATGAACCACCGTGATCAGTCTTGGTGAACGTAACATATGGAACGAGACCGCCCAAACTCTCATTCCGGAAGGTCTCCATTGCCGTGTTGATCGTCTCGCCATTGATCTTCCCTGATGCTTTATAGGCTTTCTCCATGGCTCTTTCCATGATCATTGCAACCACAACCCCTTCCCAATATGAGGTCTCGAATTTGTCAACAGTCTTATACCTTTTGTAAAGGTCTTCCATCAACTTTATACCCGCTGTCTTATCAGCAGGCAGAGCGCCGCAGAACGACATGGCAAGGCGATTACGGATCACACCCTTGCCGAGATTAAAGAAATCCGGATCAGTCGATGTCCAGGTTCCAAAGAATGGCACATCATAGTTGATTCTATCTGCAGCCTTCAGGGCCGTTATAATACCTGCAGGGAGGATCTGCATGAATATATACTCTGCCCCCTTTTCCTTTAGCCGGAGCATTTCAGTGGTCAAATCGACTGTCGTTGAGGGGAATTCCTCTATGCTAACAATGTTGATGTTGTTCTTTGCGGCATATTCCTGGGAGGGCTTGTGAATGGTTTTCCCGTATGTGTTGTTATACGTAAGAAGCCCCACCTTAGGCGGCTCTTTCCCTTTGTGAATTGCTTTAATATATGCGAGGACAGCCTGAGAGTCGAGTATGTAGTTACCGAAAGGAAGATACATATAGTCGATGGGAGGGTTAAGTATGTCCTGGGCAGTGGAATAGTTGATCGTCGGGATCTTGTACTCCTGGATCATAGGCTTTGCCGCCAGGCCTGATCCCGCGTCCCAGGTAGCAATCATATCCATTTTATCTTCACAGAACTTCTTGACAAACTTGACTGATTCGGGCACTTTGTAGGCATGATCTACTACTGTTAACTCGATCTTTCTGCCGCCTACTCCCTTTTTTACATCATTTACATAACGGAAATAATCTTGATGACCTTTAGCGTGATACTGTCCCCAGGAAGATGCCGGTCCCGTAAGATTAATAACCGCTCCTACTTTTATTGGCTGTGCTTCGGAGATTAATACAAAACCAAAACAAATGATAGATACAGTGACTAAAAAAACAATAACCGATCTCATAATAGCCCCCTTGTTGAGATATTGGTGCCTGACAAACACCCATTACCAAAGCCACTACGCTTCCAAGGCCACTACTTCATTGTTTATCCGGATCGACCAAAGTTCTGATCCAATTTTATCTTTCGCTTTCACTTGTGTCAAGTCAATAATTTCAGAGAATTTAAAAATAAGGCGAACCGAATATGACATTAAAGAGCGATCTGAAATCTATATTTAGATATTCATTAATTAATTCAGCTGGGTTTGGCCTTATTAATCACTCATAATTAATTCCAGTCCATCAGCATCAATCCTATACCTATTCGGTTGATGCTTTTATCATAATCCAGCAGACTCTCCCCGTATCCATTAAAATACTGTATATACCCGCTGACTCGATCATTTTTTATAAACGGGAAAGGGAAACTCCAGTCAAGTTGTATAGCGCCCTTATTATTTTTCCTCAGATTATTACGCACCATGGCGCCAAAACGGTGATTTTTCCAATAATATGTCCCCCACAATTCACCATATCCTATATATTTCATTATCTCCGGGTTATCATCTTTATGCTTGCTTTCGGGCAGACGATACCAGCCTTTAAGGAGTAACTCGAAATTGCCTCTCTCAAATCCTGCACTTGCCACGATACGGTTCCAGCTCCTAGACAACGTCTGTCCCCGCCCGTTCGACTGATGGTTGATACCCACATTAATGATACGGGCACGGAGAATATTAAATAAATTGTAATCTGTCCGGAAATTCAGAAGCAACTCCGGCTCATAATTGCTCTCACGGAAAGGTGAGGAAAAAGTCTTGTTATAAACCTGCCAGAAAGAAAGCTGCGTATAGGCAAACCACAGGTCCATGTTTTTCCCCAGTATATCTTCCCAGAGCTTTACCTTGAAGCTTATCTGGAATTTTGCCTCGGTGTTCTGGGCTTTGGCGTCACGATCATAATCAAGAGCGGTATCCGAGTTCGGCGAACTATTATGGGCCACTGGCAGCATATAATTAGGGCGATACAGCCGTATTACAAAAGGATCTTTTCTGCTCTCTGGATCCAGATCCCATTGCCTCGATAGAGCTGATGACTTCTCCTTTTCATTATCTGCTAATTTTACAGCATTTGTTTTGGTTTTCGTTTTATCCGAAACACCAGATACTGTTGTTTTATCCGCCGGGGCTTTCCGACCAGCCAGATCATCGAAGCACTTCAATCGCTTATTGTTGTTATCAATTTTTGCGCATTCTTTAAACCGTTCATCCATATCGGCGGCATAACTGCATATGGGTAAGAAAAGGAAAAGAAAAAAAATCAATCGGTAGACGTGTCTAAAAATTATTTTTTTCTGTTTTATGTGCTTTAAGTTCTTCATAATGATTATCTCAGAATTCAAGAAAACTAATCTGTTGAAAGAAAAAAATCAAGAACAAATTCTGAACCAGTCTATTTTTTCTATAACAAATTGTATTAAATAATTATTTACAGTCATACTCAAGCAATAAAAAGAATAATCCGACACAATGTTCTCATGGCGGAATCATACCAATTCGCATTCAAAAAATTGCGCATGAAGGAAACCATGCTCTTCTTGCGAACATCGAGGACAGACTGGAGCTACCTGCTGTCGATGCAGGTAACCC
>JAEAME010000945.1_pt1 | contig 24139 bp, 23 predicted proteins | sample 8958731 | NCBI WGS metagenome assembly JAEAME01 (sample SAMN16933194, study PRJNA681113) | bioreactor sludge metagenome | isolation source: anerobic bioreactor sludge (Control) | place: India:Bengaluru | collected 2018-10-24 | reverse complement strand
TTGCCTGACTACGGATCAGAAGGTTGGGGATTCGAATTCCTCCGGGATCACTTAATTGTCAGAGGGTTATAGTTTAGGACTATAGCCCTGTTTTTTTAGGTAAAAACAGGTATGCGACCATTTGACAAGTGAATGCATGGCTTTCGGATTCCTTTGTTAACAACAATTTATATCCTGATTATCATGGAATTGATGGCATAATTTCGTATATTTGGTTACGTAATGAATTATGTACCCGCGGACCGGAAATCGGGTGTACAAAACATCCCGGATCCACGATCCGCTTTTGCATGAAGTATAATCTTAACTAATTACAGACTGGCACTTCCTGCTTGGTTGGCAGCTCAAAATCCGATGACAATTTTATTGTTAACTGTTTTGAAATTTTCGCAGTTTATTAATTGTCTGCGTGAAGTGAAATTTTAATTATAATCCGGTAAAAAACTGTTGGATGGCTGAATACATTTCTGCGGACAAGGCGTTTATCAAAAAACTCACCGGAATAGTTGAAGCTAATCTTGGGGATGAGAATTTTAATGTGAAAAAACTGGCCAGGGAAGCGGGAATGAGCCATTCGAGCCTTCACCGCAGGTTAAAGGCAGTCAAAAACCAGGATGTTTCGGAGTTTATCAATGACATCCGGCTGCAACGTGCGATGGAACTGCTCCGGCTTAATGCAGGCTCTGTATCGGAGATTGCTTATATGACCGGATTTGGCAGTCCCTCTTATTTCAGCAGATGTTTCCACGATTATTACGGATACCCCCCGGGAGAGGTAAAAAAAAGAGCCCTGGCACAACCGGAACCATCAGAGAAAACAGCAGGAAAAGGAACCTCCTTTACAGAAGAAGAAACGGCTGTTACGGTTGAAAAACCTTCCGGCAGGATGAAAAGGATCCGCAGGATTGTTCTGATAACGTCAGTTACAGCAATGACACTTTGCCTGCTGGCATGGTACCGTTTCATTCCTGAAATCAAAGAATACAACCGGTCAATTGTAGTGCTGCCTTTTAAGAACCTGAGCGAACAGCCGGGCAACCGGTTTCTTGCTGACGGGATCATGGAGGATATCCTGAATGATCTCTGCCGTATTGGTGAACTGAGGGTGGTTTCCCGCACCACCTCGGAGTACTTCAGGGGGAAGGACATGACCGCCAGAGAGGTAGGCAGGAAGGTCAACGCCCGTTATATCCTGGAAAGCAGTGTGAGGCAGACCGGTGAGCAAACCAGGATCACGGTCCAGCTTATTGACGGGTTCTGCGACCGGCATCTGTGGTCGGAAAATTTCGACAGGAGAATCACTGATATCATTGATCTCCAGGGCAGTGTTGCCACAAAGGTTGTCCACAATCTTAAAGATAAGATCCCGGTCACCGCGAGTAAAGAACCTGATAAAAATCTGACATCCAGCCCCGAAGCCTATTTAAATTATCTCCACGGCAGGTTCCTTCTCAACAATTCTGATGATGAGCAGCGGATTGATATAACCAGGGAAGGGCTTTTAACAAGCATACGCTATTTTGAAAAAGCTGTGGCTGCCGACAGCAGTTTTGCCGAAGCCTATACCGGCATGGCAAAAGCCTATATGTCACTGGCAGGATGGGGCTGGATTCAACCTGCCAGGGATGGGTTTAATAAAGCCCTGGAACTGAGCAACAGGGCATTGGAAATCAATCCCGACCTGGCAATGGCACATGCCGCCAAAGGTTCCGTCCTTGTTTGGGGTAAGGCTGATTTTGAGGGCGGCAGAAAAGAATTGCTTTTGGCTTTGCGGGCATATCCTCCTTACCCTCCTGTATATCAAACCCAGACACAGCTGATGATGATTACCGGACCGGTAGGGGAAGCACGTACGTACATGGATCGTGCCCTGGAACTTGAACCCTACTACTGGGTTTTGCATAACCTGAGCGCCTGGCTCTTCTATTATGAAGAAAAACATGGCAAAGCCATCGAAGCCTGCCGCATTGCACAGGATCTCAATCCGGATTATATTTTTACAAACTGGCTGTTTTTTCTGAACTATGCAAAAAATGGACAGGGAGAAAAAGCAGCTGAGGAACTACAGACGATCCTTAAAAAGACCCCTGATGCAATAAAATTAGCTGAAGAAATCCCGGTAGCCTTTCAAAATGCAGGAGTACACGGACTTTTTCAATGGCTGATCGATGTCAACAAGAACAGGCCTGTCGCTGCTGCCGGTCTGAGCGGCCATCCCTTTTTCATAGCCTGGTGGAATGCCATCCTGGGGAACAGGGAAGAAACACTTTCCTGGCTTGAGAAAAATTTGAAAGCCAGAAACAGATTGTATTTCTACCTCAATAATATCACCACCAATCCCGATTTTGACTTCATCCGCAACGATCCCCGCTTCCTGGCCATTGTCGAAGAGTTAGGACTAACCCCGTACAATACCCGTACGGCCAGATAAAACCTTTCACCTTCAGGTACCGGCTTGGTGCCATGTAAGAATAAATCGGATTCATTTAAGCATTTGTACATATTATACTCGGCTCTCAACCCGGGTCTATATTCCTGAAAATAAGGCCGGAATCCTGCAAACTGATTTTTTTGCATCTTATTGCAATGAAATTTATACTATTTGCAATATAATTTCAATTGCCCCTCCTTCTTTTTTCCGAAATTTATATAGGTGACCTGCACCGGAATAAGACAGGATAAGTCTGCTGATTTTAAATCTTCCCGGGCAATGCCGGGAAAATTGAGGGTCGTGTCCGTTGTAAAACATAAGATATCAAATCATGTCCGGAAGTGATCAAGTATAAATGCGGCAAATGTTTTAAAAATATGCTCAATTCATCCTTAACAACATCATCGGTTCAGCTATGAAGAAATCTATCCTTTTTGTCATTACGGTATTTTTACTCGGCCTGAAACCTGCCTATAACCAGCCAACCTATTATCTGCTGGTTGAAGTACCACCCCAAACCATTATTCTTACTTATTAGTGATGCGTAAATTATAAATATGACAGTAAAACATTGATATTATTGACTTTACAAAAGCATTATGATTTTCCGATTTGAAATCAAATTTTTTTTCGGCGTTCGAAATATAGATTATAACATGTGAGAATCAGGTATTTACAAAGGTTATTCTTCAATCTTATTTGAAATTGATATTTAACGCATCAGCAGTATTTGCATGCCATGAAAAGTTTAACTCTTTTAATCACTCTGTCCTGTTCGCTGAATGCGACGGCACAGAATTACCTCATCACCTTTGCCGGTATGGGGGCATCGGAGACCGTGGGCACCGTCAGGGTTGAAAACCTGATGAAAGAAATAACCCTGAACCTGAACGGCAGTGACATTCTTCACCTGAAGGGACCTGTGGGCATTCCCCTGGTTGAAAATCAACAGCCGGGACTGAGATTCTGTCCGAATCCCGTGACCGGTCACACAACATTTTCCGTTCTTCCCCCCTTTGCAGGAGATGCCGTCATTTCCATCCGTGAAATCACCGGCAGGTAACTGTTCAGCCACCCGTATTACCTTGAGAACTCCGGGCAGGAATTCCGTATTTCGGGACTGCCCAACGGCTTTTTCCTGGTTGACATCACGGGTGAAAACTACCGGTATTCGGGGAAACTGGTTTCGAATGGTCATGCCGGGGATATCATCACTGTTGAAAGGGCGGGCAATACCCGGAACGCCGGGCTGAAGAAAGCAGCCGCAGAAAAAAATGGATCTGTGGTTGATATGGATTATGCAACGGGTGACAGGTTGAAATTCACGGCTGTCTCAGGGAATTATATCACGGTGTTTATGGATGTCCCGGCACAGGACAAGACGATCACTTTCAATTTTGTACCCTGCTCCGATCATGAAAAAAACAATTATCCGGTGGTGCAGATAGGAACCCAGATATTTATGGCGGAGAACCTCAAATCTACGGTATACAGCGATGGCACCGCCATTCCGTATGTTGCTGACAGCATGCAATGGATCGGCCTTACCACGCCCGGTTATTGCTATTACGGGAACAATGAGGCAGCCCATAAAAACCTTTATGGTGCATTATATAACTACTATGCTGCCAGCCACGGCAAGATCTGCCCGGCCGGATGGCATGTCCCGACATACGATGAATATCTGGCTCTCACAGGTTTCCTTGGAAAATACTACACCGCAGGCGCAAAAATGAAAGAAACAGGTACTGTCCATTGGTATTATCCCAACTATGGAGCCACCAATGAATCCGGCTTTACAGCTCTGCCCGGGGGATGGCGCAACTCTGCCGGTAAATTCCAGGAACTCCTGGAAACAGGTGAATTCTGGTGTTCCACCTCTTATTCAGAAGGGGTTGGTTACGGATTCTATCTTGACTACTGGACAACCAAAGGAAAATATTTTGATGCAGAATATGTCACCAAGAAAGCAGGCTTCAGCATAAGATGTCTGAAGGATTGAAAGATAATAGAAAATACTCCTTATAATCTTGATTATGAAGCAGATAGTTTTGCAACTTCTGGTTCCTTTCCTGCTGATGCATGGTGCAGGCATGTCACAGCAGGTTGTTTCAACGGCAGGAACCCACGCAACGGGTACCGGCGTTCAACTCTCCTGGACGGTGGGAGAACCGGTGATTGAAACATTTACAGGTACTTCTGCGATTATCACCCAGGGGTTCCACCAGACGAGGCTGGTTGTCACCACCGTGGACCCTGCGGTTTATCCCGGACTGACACTGACGGTTTATCCCAACCCGGTTTCCTCAACTCTGAAACTGGAGATCACGGGTGACGGATTGAAAAACCTCTTCTTCTGCCTTTACAACATGGAAGGAAAATGCATCCTTAAAAGGAAAGTGGAGTCATCGCATGAACTGGTCGGAATGGAGAGCTGTGCCCCCGGTGCCTACCTGCTGAGCGTATTCCGGGGTGCTGATCAGCTTCTGAAAAGCTTCAAAATTGTTAAGAATAAAAACTGATTTATCATGAAAAAAGCAGTACTTTTCTTGATCAAACTCCTGTTGGGGGTTAGCCTGTTTGCCCAGGCCCCCCGGGCCTTTCAATACCAGGCAGTGGTAAGGGACCACTCAGGACTGGTTATTGCCGACAAACCGGTCTTCTTCAAAATCAGCATACTGAACGGGAGTGCGGCAGGAACCGTAGTTTACCGGGAAAATCACATTGACAAGGCCACCAATGCCTTTGGTCTGGTCAACCTTGAAATCGGGAAGGGTGCCTCCGAACTGGGCACATTTTCAGCGATTAACTGGGGGTCCGGGGATTATTTCCTTAAAGTGGAGATATTCCCGTCAGGGGCCGCTGCATGGCAGGAGATGGGAACGATGCAGCTGCTGAGCGTGCCATACGCCCTGTATGCCGGAGAGGTTGAAAACAACAACGATGCCGATGCCGACCCCGGCAATGAGATTCAGACGCTCGGTGTTGCGGGCAGCAATCTTACTTTGAGTAAAGGGGGCGGAACGGTTGCAATTCCGGGTGATGGCTGGGGGCCCCAGGTGGTGAAGACCAATGGCACCCTTAAAGGCCAGGGCACCGAGGCCAGCCCTCTGGGAGTCGATAACGCAGCCAACAAACCCTTGTGGACGAACATTCTGGATGTGCCTGCAGGCTTTTCGGACGGCATAGACAACACGGAAGATGCCGACAGCGATCCGGCCAATGAGCTTCAGGCACTGAGCAAAACGGGGAATGTGGTCAGCCTGTCCGGGAACGGGGGCGGGTTCACCGATGAGGTCGACGATGCCGACCACAGCATCACCAACGAAATCCAGACCCTTGCCGTGGAAGGCAATCACTTAAGCATAAGCGGAGCCAACACCGTAGCTTTACCCGTACAGGAAGGCGACAACTGGGGTACCCAGGTTGTTAAAACGAATTCAACGCTTACGGGAGAAGGAACCGGGACCAACCTTCTGGGGGTTGCCAACAACATCATATCCCCTGTATGGACGAATATCCGGAATACCCCTGCAGGCTTTTCGGACGGCATAGACAACACGGAAGATGCCGACAGCGATCCGGCCAATGAGCTTCAGGCACTGAGCAAAACGGGGAATGTGGTTACCCTGTCCGGGAACGGGGGCGGGTTCACCGATGAGGTGAATGATGCGGATACCAGCATCACCAACGAAATCCAGACGCTGGACCTTAGCGGCACGCAGCTTACTCTTTCCCGGGGTGGGGGTATGGTCACTCTTCCCTCGGCAGGAGACGGCGACAACTGGGGAACGCAGGTGGTTATGACCGACACCACCCTCACCGGAACGGGGACCGCAGCAAATCCACTGATGGTAGCCGGCGCGTTACTTTCCCCGGCATGGAACAGCATACGGAAGATTCCCGCAGGATTTGCCGACGGGATTGATCATGTGGAGGATGCCGACGCAGACAAAACCAACGAGCTGCAGGATTTGCAGCTTACCGGCACGGTGCTGGGGCTGACCGGGAGCGGCAAGACGGTAACCCTTCCTTCATCGGGAGGAGGTGACAACTGGGGCACCGATGTGGTCCATACCGATGCCACCCTTTCCGGGAACGGGACCACCGCCGAACCCTTGCAGATAGCCCGGCAGGCAGCTACTGCAGGGCAAGCGCTGAAATGGGACGGAAGTACCTGGAAGCCCGCATCCGATAACGTGGACGATGCCGATGCCGACAATACCAATGAGCTTCAGGTGCTCTCGAAAAGCGGCAACACGGTGACGCTGTCGAAAAGCGGTGGTAGTTTTATTGATGCGGTGGATGATGCCGACTACAACAGCTTGAATGAGATCCAGACTTTAAGTATCACCGGATCAAGCCTGTCGCTGTCAAAGGACGGAGGAACTGTGGCTTTACCGGGAGATAACTGGGGTACACAATCCGCTGTGACCGATGCAACCCTTGCAGGGAACGGAACAGCGGGTGCTCCGTTAAAACTTGCCGGACAGGGTGCCGCCAGCGGACAGGTGCTGAAGTTTAACGGCACATCATGGATTCCTCAGCCCGACCTTGCCGGAATAACCACGCCAGCCGGATCAACAGGATACATCCAGTTCAACAGTGGAGGAAATTTTGGCGGAGATCCCTCCTTTTTCTGGGACATTACCGGCAGAAGGCTGGGAATCCGCACCACTTCACCGGAATACCCGCTGCATGTCACTTCGTTTACAGATGGCGCCGGCATTTTTGCCTCTGCATTACAAACATCGGGATGGGTAACAGCAATAAAAGGTACGACTCAATCCAATTCAGGTTCTGCCATTGCCGGGTACGCATCCAATGTATCAGGTACTGCCCGTGGTGTTTACGGATATTCGGAGTCAGGCAGCGGATTTTCCGGGTATTTTGAAGGAGGAAATTTTTATGTGGACGGCAATGTGGGAATTGGTACGAACACACCGGCATCCCAGCTCGACGTCATGGGAGAGATCAATCTAAACAGCCATAAAATCATCAATGTTTCAAACCCTGTAAATGCCCAGGATGCGGCCACAAAGGCTTATGTGGATGCTTCAGGATCAGGATCCGCTTCACCGGGTGGATTATCTGGGCAGGTGCAGTTTAATGACGCAGGTACCTTTGGAGGTGATTCCTCCTTATTCTGGAACAATTCCAAAAAAATGCTAGGGATTGGTACTACGGATCCTCATTATCCGCTCTACGTTACCACAAAAACCGGTGTAACGGCCATTTTCGGGAAAACCTATGTGAGTTCAGGTTATGCGGCAGTAACCGGAATTTCGTACTCATCGCAATCTGGTTCAGGCGTTCAGGGGGTGGCTGAAGGGGCAAACAGTTGGGCAGTCGAAGGAATTGCACGATCGGCAACCGGCCCGACGATCGGTGTTTTTGGTCAGACATCCTCCCCGGACGGGATGAGTTTGGTTGGAAGCGCTCTTGCCACGCAAGGCCAGGCCGTCGGAGTCTATGGAACATCCAAATCTCCTTCGGGGATTGGGGTCTCCGGCCATAATTTCTCATCTTCAGGAACAAGTTACGGGGTCAGGGGAAGTGTTTCCTCTCCGGATGGATATTCAGGATATTTCACGGGTGGAAGGTTTTATGCAGAGGGTAATGTTGGCATTGGAACAATGAACCCGTCAACCAAACTGGATGTCATCGGGAATGCCGGTATCACCGGAACTCTTTCAGTTAATGGTACTGTCCACGGAGGAGGTTATATTCAGAGCGCAGGCAGTTTAAATGGCTATAGCCTGGAGGTCGGAGGTCCTGATCCCTCAGGAACAAACGGACAGGCAACAATTTATTTGCATCATCATGAACGGATGGCGCACCAATTACGATATACCTTGGGTACATTGGTTTTAGAGGGAGCCGGGAATGGTTATGGAACCACTTCCACCCCAGGGTTACAGGTGGACGGAGGCTTGTTTGCGGCTGTGAAGGGCGGGAATGTGGGGATTGGTACGAATACTCCGGCATCCAAGCTCGATGTCAAAGGTGAAGTCAATGTCAACAACAATAAGATCCTGAATGTCGCCAACCCGGTAAATGCCCAGGATGCTGCCACAAAGGCGTATGTCGATGCTTCAGGCGGCATCGGCGGCAGCGGGGAAGCCAATTTTATTCCCCTGTTCACAGGAGCGAAATCGCTGGGGAAGTCCAATATTCAATATTCCTCAGAATGGAGCGGGTGCACAGGGATCAATGCCAATCCCGCCGGAATGGACTCCAGGTTTGTGGCACAAAACTTAGTGTATCTTGGAGGAACTGCGCCCACTTACCTGGCCCGTTTTACCGGGCGTACTGCCACCATGCCTCCTGTAACCACGGATTATGCCTATATAAAAAGCAACGGGGACGCCTATTTCAAAGGGGATGTAACCACCGGAGGATCTTTAACCACTGAAGGAACCCTAACCATAGGGAATAGTCTTCCAATAGTGAGGATAGGGGAGATAAGATATCAGACAGAAAATGAGACTTTCTCTATACCTATTCCGTCAGGATGGAATTGTGATAATATCAGGATTATAACCGCAGAATATGCTTATGATGATGAAGATGCGTGGTACCCATTGAGGACAACATCCTCTTCTTCTGATTCATTTGTAACATATGTTTTCTTTGATAGTGGAAGGATATATGTATGGCGCAAAGGTTTTAATGGAGTCAGAAATTACCGTTTTACAATCATGGAATTATCGTTTCCCTGATTTAATTTAATCCATTATCGAAACACGGTGTTATTTCGGAAAGACTTACTGGTTAGATAATAGATGTGCATTTGACAGGTTATCAAATCATCTATTTGAATATATCCTTTTCCGATACCGGTAATTCCGGCATAGCAAATATTGTCTATTTTGCCGGGACTGGCAATCCGGGAGATACCGCCTTCAGATCCTGTGCCAATGCCCTCGAGGATTTTGTACACGTTGAACTGCCGGATGCCTGGTTGAAGGTTATTGTCAGAGGGCGACGGTCGGGGATGCCGGATTGTTCCGCATTTCTCCCTGAAGTGAAGAACCTGTAGTGAAGGAATTGACTGGCTGCCGAAATTCCGGATTGCGGGCAGGACTTCTGTTGAATCACTCCGTTATATCCTTTACACAAGATCAGAATACCAGCCTGGGAGCAGGGGATACTCTCAGGTTAGCTGCGCTGGTTTCCCCGAAAGGGCACAGACCAGAACCTCAAACCTGTCGACCTGTACCAGGGTGCGGTTTTTGAAAGGTCAGGAGGCTCCGGCAAAAAATGGGAAGGCAGAGGGTTCCATCGTTGCAAAAGAATCCTTATTTTGCATTAAATACCAGACCGATGAATAGTACTGACAGTCAGGATGCAAGAATTGCAGGCATGGCCTTCGCCACGGTTTACCCGCTTTATCTGGCAAAAGTCGTGAAGAAAGGCAGAACAAAGGAAGAACTGGATCAGGTAATCGCCTGGCTGACCGGGTACGACGAAAAAAGAGTGAAGGAACTCATCGCAGAAAAAGTGACTTTCGAAGGTTTTTTCCAACATGCCCGGATTCATCCGCAGGCGCATCTCATCACCGGCATGATCTGCGGTTCCCGGGTTGAAGAAATTAAGAATCCCCTGACACAGAAGGTGAGGTATTTGGACAAGCTGGTCGATGAACTGGCTAAAGGACGGAAAATGGAGAAAATCCTGCGGCGGCCGGCCTCCTGATCCGCCATCTGAAGAGGAGACCCCTTCACCGGCAAAATGGTGGTCTGACGGTATTGAGGATCCTCCTTCGCCCCTTCTGCCGGCCGTTGAATGTCATAAATGAGACTAAACCTTTTATTTGGGTGCAAATGTTTAAACGCCTGTTTTTGACAACCTTCTTGTTTTTATCCGGGTGGGCATTTACCCTGGCGCAACCCGGAGGGAAAATCGTGATCGATAATGACATCGGGCTGATTCCCCTTTCTGATTCGGTGTATGTCCATGTGACATGGCATAAGCTGGAAAACTCCGGCCGGTTCCCCTCCAACGGACTGATCGTGATCAGAAACGGGCGGGCGCTGATGGTCGACACCCCCATGGACAACGCTAAAACAGAGCGGCTAACCCGCTTTCTGAAAGAAGCGATGTCGGCAGATCTGACCACGCTGGTTGTGGGCCATTTTCATGATGATTGTCTGGGCGGATTGGGTTACCTGCAGAGCATCGGGGTTGAATCGATCGCCAATGCGCTGACCATTGCCCAATGCAAAAAGCTGGGATTGCCGGTGCCATCCACCGCGTTCACCGATTCGCTGACCTTTGATTTTAACGGAGAACGGATCGAGTGCCGCTTTTTCGGGCCCGGACATTCTTTTGACAACATCACCGTATGGATTCCGCGGACAAAGATCCTTTTCGGGGGGTGCCTCGTCAAGTCGATGGATTCCACCGGACTGGGGAACCTGTCGGATGCCGTGGTTCCTGAATGGGACAACACCGTCAAAAAAGTGATGCTTAGCTATCCGGAGGCTGTCACGGTCGTTCCCGGGCATGGAGATTTTGGCGGACGTGAACTGCTGACCCATACCCTCCGGCTCGTCGAAAAGGAGAAAAGCAAATAATACAGCCCACCTCTGATTTCGGGAAATATGGAGAAGAGTCCGGTCATCATCAGCAATGCGCATACCCACAACCTGAAGAACATCTCGGTGGAGATCCCCCGGAACAAGGTGGTGGTGTTCACAGGGGTTTCGGGATCGGGAAAATCATCGCTGGTCTTTAACACGCTCTATACGGAGTCGCAGCGGCAGCTCATCGAAACCTTCTCCTCATTTGCCAGGGCCAGGATGCCCAAACTGTCAAAACCCCCTGTGGAGGAGATCCGGAACATCTCGACCGCCATCGTGATCGACCAGAAGCGGATGGGTACGAACCTCCGGAGCACGGTGGGCACGGCCACCGAGTTGTACACCTATCTGAGGCTCCTTTTTTCGCGGTGCGGCGACCAGTGGATAGGCCCCTCCTTTTTCTTCGGCTTCAACCATCCGTCGGGCATGTGTCCCCATTGCAAGGGACTGGGAAAACAGATCAAAGTGGATGTCGGCATGCTTCTCGACCGGGAGAAGACCATCAGGGAAGGCGCCATCAACCATCCCGACCACAAGGTAGGCGGTTGGAACTGGCGGGAGATGGTAGCGGCGGAGCTTTTTGATGTGGACAAGAAGATCAAAGATTTCACGGAAAAGGAGCTGCACGACTTTTTGTATGCCAAGGCCATTCCGATCGAGAAGAAGCACGGGGCGGGGACCTATTCCAAGAATTTCGAAGGCATCGCCCGTAAGCTGGAGCGGATCTACCTGAACAAGGCGCAGGAGGAGTTGTCGGAGGAGCGGAAAGATGCCTATCAGCGCTATTTCAGGTATGCCGACTGTGAGGAGTGCGGCGGTTCAAGGATCAACGAAAAGGCCCGGAGTGTGAAAGTCAACGGCCGGACCATTCCTGAGCTGATCGACATTGAATTCATAGACCTCTATGCGTTTCTAGGCACCATAGAGGGGGAGTTAGCCCGTCCGATGGTGCAGAAGATGCGTCAGATCTTATCGCACCTGATCGATATCGGCGTGGGCTATCTCTCCTTAAACCGGTCGGTGGCCACGCTGTCGGGGGGCGAGAGCCAGCGGGTGAAGATGGCCCGGCAGCTCGACTGCGACCTGGTCGACATGATGTACATCATGGATGAACCCTCCATCGGTCTGCACCCCAGGGACATCAGCAAGCTCATCGAGATGCTCTTCAAGCTGAAGGAGAAAGGCAACAGTGTCTATGTGGTAGAACACGATCCCGCCGTGATCCGGCATGCGGAACACATCATCGACATTGGTCCCGGCGCCGGAAGCCTGGGTGGGGAGATCATCTTTTCCGGGAGCTACGAAGGCCTGAAGCAATCCGGGGGAGTAACGGCCGAATACATGAACAAACCCGGCGGGAACGACTTCCGGAGGAGAAAATGGGACGACAGCATTGCAATAAAGAACGCCTCGGTGCACAATCTGAAGAACCTCTCTGTGAGCATCCCGAAAGGCGTTTTCACCTGCATCACCGGGGTGGCCGGTTCGGGGAAGAGCAGCCTGATCAACGAAGTTTTTGTCAGGGAGAACCCCGATGCCATCGTCATTGACCAGTCGCCCGTGGGAAAATCCTCCCGTTCCAATCCCGCGACCTACATCGGAGTCTTCGACCAGATCCGCAAGGAATTTGCCGGGGCCACCGGATCGAATCCTTCCTTGTTCAGTTTCAACTCCTCCGGAGCCTGTCCGAAGTGCAAAGGGCTGGGGGAAATCAGCTACGAAATGAGCTTCATGGACGAGGTGAAGGTGGTGTGCGACGAATGCAACGGCAAGCGGTACACCGAAGCGGTCCTGCAGCTGAAATACCGGGAGAAAAACATTGATGACGTCCTGCATACCACCATCGCGGAACTGCCGGGATTTTTCAGGGATAAGGAGATCAACCGGAAGTTAGGGGTTCTGAGCGATGTGGGGCTCGGCTATCTTGAGCTGGGACAGCCTCTGAGCACACTGTCGGGCGGAGAGTGCCAGCGCATCAAGCTCGCATCGGAACTCCACAAAAAGGGGAACATCTATGTGATGGATGAGCCCACCACGGGCTTGCACATGGCCGATATCGAGAAGCTGATGGGCATCATTGAGAGGCTGGTTAGCGCGGGCAATACGGTTCTGGTCATCGAGCATAACCTCGATGTGGTAAAACGCGCCGACTGGGTGATCGATCTGGGTCCAGGCGGAGGACGAAGTGGGGGAGAGGTCCTGTTTGAGGGCACTCCTGAAGCGCTGACCAACTGCGACAGATCCCACACCGGCTTTTACCTGAAGGAAGTTTTGGGCAGACCACAGGGCTAAAAGCCTCTGCCCCCCGTTATGGCACGGGGTGGCGGCTTCGATCCCGTGTTATTATCAGACAATTATTCTTATCTTCATTAAAAAAAAACGACTATGAGACGAAAGGAAATCATCAGAAACATCGGATTTGTCCTGCTGGGAATGCTGATTTGGAATCTGATCGATCTGATCTGGGACTGGAAAGGCAATGCCGAAGACTTCAACAAGGGGCGTAATTCTTCAAAGGAATTCTTCAGGCAGGAATAGCCGGGTCCTTTGCATTCACCTGACTGACCTTTAAGCTGATCATCTGCCAAATAAGTGGTAGCTTTGGAAACGTATGAATAAGGCCAGAATATCCATCCGTTTCTTTGACGATCGGGAAGTCCGGGCCGTGTGGGACGAGCAGAACGCCAAATGGTGGTTTTCGGTGTTGGATATTGTTGCCGTACTTACTGACCAAACCGACTTTGCCAAAACTCGCAACTACTGGAAATACCTTAAAGCCAAATTGAAAAAAGAGAATAACGAGTTGGTTAGTGCCACTACCCAACTGAAACTTTTGGCAAGTGACGGCAAACGGTATTTAACCGATATGATGGATTACAACGGCATTATAGCATTGGGCAAGGAGTTTCCGGGCAAAAAGGCAAACCGGTTTATTGAATGGTTTACTTTCAGTGATGAAAGCATTGACGGAAAAAGTAAAGCCAAAGCATATGCCTTGTTTGACAGTTCGTTTATCCGCAACATTGAAGTTGGCACAACCAAAGGTTTGCAACAAATTCACGCTTATTTGTTTGGCGGCCTGTATGATTTTGCAGGGCAGATAAGGCAAAAGAACATTTCAAAAGGGGGTTTCCAGTTTGCCGTTTCGCGTTTTTTAGGAGACACATTGAAACAAATAGAGGCAATGCCCGAAACTACGTATGACGAAATCGTTGAAAAATATGTAGAAATGAACATTGCTCACCCGTTTATGGAAGGCAACGGCAGAACTACCCGTATATGGCTGGATCTGATACTGAAAAAACGCCTGAAAAAATGCATCGATTGGAGTCGTATAACCAAAAGCGATTATATGAACGCCATGAAGCAAAGTCCAACAGACAGCAGCGTTCTGAAAAAAATGTTGGAAAACGCTTTAACCGACCAGATCAGCGACCGTGAAATGTTTATGAAAGGCATCGACTATTCATATTATTACGAGCAGAATGAGTAAAACCGGAAGTGTTAATTCAATTTCATTGGCAGAGCCTAACACAACTTGCAGATGGATACCGATGATTTATCAGAAGAAGCCTACAAGGGAATCTTAATAGAGGCGGAGAAACTTACTCGCGATTTGACCTTGCGATATGGGATGTTGTCCTATAAATCTAAAAATGAGGAGGAATTCCTCCAAAATGCCGAAAAAATCACCTGTCAAATCATGGAAATTATTGAAACCGCGGATTACCGGCTTGAAGAATTATTTTGGGGAAATCCCCCGGATAAGAACGAATTGAAGGCAACCTTAAAGAAAATCATGGAAAATATCGGAAAAGTAAAATTGATTCCGGTTGAGAAAAGAAAGTTTGATTTATTATCATAAGACCTACTAATGATTTTATACCTGGTTGGGATTAGTAGTGTGGGGAAAACATCCGTTGGCGAATTATTGGCTGACAAAATCGGTTTCCAATTCAACGATTTGGATATCGAGATTCAGAATTATTACAATATGCCTATTGAAAGAATTCAGGATGAGTGCTTCACATTTAATGAATACCGTGAAAAAGCCAGCAAGGTCCTGGACTTTCTGTTTTCCAAAGACACTGATCTAGTGATTTCAGGGAAGTCACGCCCGGCAGCACGATAAGACCGGTTTATATCGGCATACACGCCCTTTATGACGTACAAAAAAGAGCAAATCTGATTCACGACTGGCGGGCTCCCATCTCGGGAATGTTCTACGACTACGAGCTCGGAGAGGCCTCCTACACCACCCCTTCCGGAGAGATCACCGGAGAGGTGTTGCTGAAACGCCAGTACCGGATCCGCAAGGGAGAGATGGAATACATGATCGAGAGTTCCATCGCGGTTCACGATGAGATACTACAGGAGGTACTCAGTTCCAACGCCGACGAGAGGATGCGGAGCATCGTCGCCACCATCCAGCGCGAACAAAACCGCATCATCCGCAACGAGGGGGCCTCCACGCTTATCATCCAGGGCGTCGCCGGTTCCGGGAAGACCTCCATCGCCCTCCACCGCATCGCCTATCTGCTTTACTCTTATAACGGTGAGATCCGCTCAAAAGACATCCTGATCCTATCGCCTAACAAGGTTTTCGCCGACTACATCTCCAACGTGCTGCCCGAACTGGGGGAGGAGACTGTTCCGGAGACCAGTATGGAGGAGATCCTCTCGGAGGTCCTCGACCACAAGTACAGGTACCAGACCATCTTCCATCAGGTGAAGGAGATTCTGGGTAAACCGCAGCCAGGATTTATCGAGCGGATCCGATACAAGGCGTCATTGGGCTTCCCCGAAAAACTCGACTCCTTCATCCTTCACATCGAGAACCGCTGGTTCAAGCCGGCCGACGTCACCCTCACCAATGGTTTCATCATTCCGGGGGAATTCATTGAAGAACAGTTCCGTAGGTTCGACCGTTATCCCTTGCGGCAGCGGTTCGACGTGATGGCCGACTATATCCTCGACCTGACGCAGGTGCAGTACCGGATTCCCGTCACCACCGACAACCGCAACCTGCTGCGAAGGGAGATCCGCAATATGTTCGGCGCCCTCAATGACCTGGAGGTATACAAGGCCTTCTTCGACTGGGTGGGCAAACCCGACATGTTTCAACTGCGGAAGAACCGCAGCCTGGAGCATGCCGACCTGGCGCCGCTGGCCTACCTCCGCCTCGCCCTCGACGGCAACCAGCCCCACACGCGGGTGAAGCATCTGCTGATCGACGAGATGCAGGACTATACGCCTATCCAGTACAAGGTGATCAGGAAGCTTTTCTCCTGCCGGAAGACCATCCTGGGCGATGCCGGACAGTCGGTGAATCCTTACGGATCGTCGACCGCAGAGATGATCAGGGAGGCTTTCGTGACAGGCGAGATCATGCGGCTGAACAAAAGTTACCGGTCGACCACCGAGATCACCGCCTTCGTCCGGACCATCCGGCCCGACACGGAGGCGGAGGTCATGGAGCGGCATGGCGAACCGCCCCGCATATACCGTTGCAAGGGGGCAGCCGGGGAGTATGCCCGCATTGCCGCACTCATCGGGGAATTCCGGGAGTCGCCGCACAAATCGCTGGGCATCATCTGCAAGGATGAAGCCCAGGCCCTGGCCCTTTATGACCGTTTCCGGAAGCAGCATGAGGACCTTTTCTTTCTGTCGCACCTCAGCACCGCCTATGTCAACGGGATCATCGTCACCTCGGCCCATATGGCCAAGGGACTGGAGTTCGATGAGGTGATCGTGCCCCATGCCGGCCGGAAAAACTACCGGACCGAAATCGACCGCAGCATGCTTTACGTGGCCGTCACACGCGCCATGCACAAACTGTCGCTGACCGCTGCGGGCGAAATCACCGACCTGATTGGGAACCACGATCAGGAAACCTGCATTTTGTCTTAACTTTATCAAATTCTCCTTTAACAGGAAGGCGAGTTGCCAAATCGGTGAAAAAGAACAAGTATAACACCTCTGTGGTTTTCGAACCCCGGATGATCGCTCCCTGTGGCATGAACTGCGGTTCATGCATCGGATCCATGAGGGCGAAGGATCCCTGTCCGGGCTGCCGCATCGACAGCGACCCTAAACCAGCCTATTGCAAGAGCTGTATCATCGTCAACTGTGACCGGCTGAAGGAAACGGTTTCAGGGTTTTGCTATGAATGCCCCAAATATCCCTGCACCCGGTTAAAAAGTCTTGACAAGAGATACCGTCTCAGGTACCACACAAGCTTTTTCGAAAACCTGGCCATGATCAGGGAGGATGGAATGGACCACTTCCTGGCGTTCGAGACCGGGAGAAGAACTTGTCCGCAATGCGGCGCCACCCTGTCGGTCCACCGGCCGTTCTGCCTCAAATGCGGAGTGAATCAATAAATTTGTTTATAATTGGTTTCATACGATGGGTAGTGCTCAACCATAATGATTGAAGACAAATAACATGAAACCATTCAGCGATTGCGTTCAGGAATACCGCAAGCTGGTCAAAAAAGGGGAGATCGTCACCGCTTACCGGGGATTGATGGAGTTCATGACGGCCCTCCGCACCCACTTCAGAAACCGGCACCCTGAATTCTCCTTGTCCGGAACCTTCTATCCTGGGTATATGGACATGACCTACTTTCCCCTGTTTCCGGAAAAGTTGAAAGCGAGGGGACTGAAAATCGCCATCGTGCTGATCCATGAGGATATCCGTTTTGAAGCGTGGCTTTCGGGAACCAACAAGGCCATCCAGGCGGAATATTGGAAACTGTTCGGGAAGATGAGATGGGAACACTACCGGATTCCGGAGGAGTTAAAAGGCCGCGATTCCATCGTGGAGTGCGATCTGGCAGTGGATCCCGATTTCAGTGATCCCGTTTCCCTCATCCGTCAGATCGAAGAAAGAACGTTACAGTTCATTAACGATGTCACGGGTTTTCTGGGAACATGAACCATGTTCCTTTTTGAAAAAGAGAGACATAACAAGCAAAAGTTTACAATTCTTATCGATCCAATATAGGATACTGCTTATAGAACTCCAATAAAGTGATCGTATCTGTCCGCAATTTGGAACGGACGAACTTTTTCATATCCTCATTGAGAATCTCTCCTATACCATTGACTATCGACATATTACTTTCCCCTCTGATTGCATCGATGCATTTCTGGAGATAATCGCTCCAGGACATTTGCATTTGAATCTCAACAATTTGCCTGTTTACAGGTGTTTTATTGTTCATAAAGAACCAGCAGTCGAAAATATCCCTGTTAGCCATAGCGTTCCGATCCAACAAAGCACACAATTTGTGTGCAAACATATCAGGAGCCACCATAACCTGCATATTCACCCCCATCAGATTTTTTACTTCGTAGCGATCGCCAAGATTCCGGTTCGATATTTCAATTTTCAACTTTCTCTCTCCGGCACCATAATCGAAGACACAGATAATTCCACAGAACTTTTTTGCTTCGTCATGAATCCTGCCGTATTTCATAATAATATCTCTGACTTTTTGAAATACAAAATCTTCCTTGGTGACATCCAGAAGATTAAAATCAAGGTCAACTGAAAAACGCGGAAGTCCGTAAAAAAACATCAAAGCTGTGCCTCCCTTAAATCCCAGTATTCCAGCCAATTCTTTGTCTGAATATATACTTTTAAGAATCTGGAACAACGAAAATCTATGTTTGTTGATATCGATCATTCCCCAGGAGTTTATCTGTTGTTTTCAATAACGCTGCCGAATTGTATATGGGAAGGAGTTGTTTAATTCGTTGCCGTTTGAGCGGTTGAAGGTTGTCGAAATAAAACGATTTATTCAGGTAGAGCAAATCAAGGAAAGCCCGTTCCGGGGTAGCCATATTGACCGTGTCGGCGACCTGGATTATTCCGGTTCGATCCATGATGATCTCCTCTTTAATCCTTCTGTAAAGAAATGATTTACCATCTATATCGAGCTCTCTTGAAAGATAACTGACACTCGTAATCCGGGAATCAAATTGAAACAGGACACCGGCCTGTTGCAATACGTATTCCAGAGAAATGTAGGAGGGGGTATACAAAATATTGGCAAGCTCCAGATAATTGTAACCGGACTTGGCATAAATACCTCTCCGGGGATTAAGGAGCTTTTTGGTTTGGACATAATAACCCACACGGTCGCTAAGGTATTTAATATTTTCACCTGGAAATAACATGGCAATGTCGGGCAATGTAAACACTGTCCGTTTATCTTTGTATATCTCCAGTATGAAATTGTTCTTTTCCATTCATGAACTGTAACCGGCAATATTTCTTGCTTCCAGTTCACAAAAATAATTAATAAATATTTGAAGTTAACCAGTTTCAAACAATAATTTGAATTAATGAACAAGATTCCTGTCATCAGAAAAGGAACCATAAAAGACTACTGGGTCAATGGAGCCGGCGGCGGATTTTTGCTGGGATTAATATTCTTTCTGGTTACCCTGCCCGGCAATAGCGTTCGTGATGCTCTGGTGACCGGACTGGTGGTTTGGACAGGTATCATTATCCTTCTCATAGGCGTGGGATTTACCAGCGAGGAATATTTCAAAAGAAAAAAACGGATCAATGAGCTGACTTCTCCAAAATATGCCTTTCTCGATGAAAACGGATTCATCCTCCATCCCGATTTGTATTTTGAGGGGACCTACAAGAGGTTCTTTTTCCGGATCCTGCCCATGACCAAATGGATCGAAAAGAAGAAAGGCAGAGAAAAGGAAATCCATTATGTCATCATAGAATCTTTTTATTCGTTGAGTGCCGGGACTCCGGATCCGGGAAAAGAAGAAATTATGAGTGGAGACTATCACATCGGACGAATTCAATTTATGAATCAATGTGCTTCCCTGTTGCCGAAAGATTATGACCTGCCCGATTTTCTGGTGAATCTCGACGGACTGGTCTCCATATTTCGCAGGCTAAACCTGCAACCCCTGTCAAAGGAAGCGTGGGAAAACACGCATGGGAAAAGGCGGGATGAAGCGCAGCAGAAGGCCAAAATGGCAAAAACAAAACAAATCCTGAAAATGGGTAAATTGGACATAAAATACTCCAAACCGGAATAGTATTTGTCGCACATCCTTCGTTTACAACCGGAAGCCCGGCCTACCCCTCGTTTGCAACGAGGGGTAGAAACAGTAGAATTAGTGAAAAGAGAACGATAAACTTAAAGTATACGAAATGAAGCGATTATGGATTATCCTTATGGTGCTGGCGCTGAACGTTTCGGCTCAAAGGGCGCCGGAATTCGAGGAACAACCGGCTGAACTTGAAATCAATACCGAAATCAGCGAGGTGACCGTGTACCTGAGCGGAGCGCAGATCACCCGATCCAAAACGGTCGATGTTCCGGCAGGCCGGTCCGTGCTTAAGTTCGTCAGTCTCTCCCCTTTCATCGATGCGAAAAGTCTGAGCGTCTATGCCAGGGGCGAATTGACCTTGCTGTCGGTCAATCTTCAGCACAACTTCCTTTCCCTTCAGAGACCGTCCAAAGAAAGGGAGGAACTGACCCTGACCAAAATGGAGCTGGAGAAGAAACTACAAACGGAAAGGGCTTACCTGGACGTGTTGAATGAGGAAATGGCCTTTCTGAAGGCCAACAGCACTGTCGGGGGTGCCAACACCGGGACGAGCCTGTCTGCCCTGAAGGAGGCCAATCTTTACTTTTCAGAGAAGATCACCTCTATCAAACTGAAACAGATCGACCGCCAGGCTACCGTGGAGAAACTCTCCGAAGAGCTGGCAAAGGTCCGGGATCAACTGGCCACCCTGGAGAATAAAAAAGAATTCCCGACCGGAGAGATCCTGGTCAGCGTCGATGCCAGAACGCCGGAAAAGGTTCCGTTCGAAATCAAATACATCGTATCCAATGCAGGATGGACCCCCTCCTACGACATCAAGGTGAAGGATATCTCCCAGCCGGCCGAGCTGACCTACAAGGCAAATGTCAGGCAATCGACCAACGAGGACTGGAAAAATGTGAAACTCAGGCTGTCGTCGTCCGATCCGAACAGTTCCAACACCTACAGGGAGTTACGGCCCTATTATCTCAATTATCACACGGCGCCCCCCTCTTATGGCGACATGATCAGCCGTGTTTCCGGCCGTATCCTGGATGCCGGAACGGGCGAACCGCTTATCGGGGCCTCCGTGATGGTGAAGGGGACTTCCATCGGGACGGTAGCTGATGTCAACGGGGCCTATTCTCTTTCCATCCCGCCCGGCGGGGGCATCCTTCAGGTTTCCTACATCGGCTGCAGGCAGGAGGAATCACCCGTTACCCGCCCGCAGATGGATTTCAGGCTGGAACAGGATCACCTGGCCCTGGAAGAGGTGGTCGTTGTGGGGTATGGCGTCGCGGAGGAGGCCCTGCAGGGTAAGGTCTCCGGCCTCAGGATCCGGGGGACGAAACCGGTCGCAGCAAAGGATGAAATGGCGCCCGCGGTCAATTTGGTGGAAACGGAACAGGTGAGCCGCCAGACCAGTGTCGAATTTGAGATTCAAACACGCTACACGCTGCTTTCAGACGGGAAAAACCTGACCATTAATATCGACAGCTACTCCCTGCCTGCGGAGTACCAGTATTTATGCGCGCCGAAAATCGACAAAAATGCCTATCTGACCGCCCAGATCGTTGACTGGGAAAAGTATAACCTTCTGGAAGGGGAAGCCAGCGTATACTTTGAGGACACTTACACAGGCAAAACCCTGCTTGATGTAAGGTACATGGCCGACACCCTGAACATTTCCCTCGGAAAGGACAAGGGCATCGCCATTGAACGGGAAGTACAGAAGCTGTTTACCACCAGGCAGTTCCTCGGAAGCAAAAAGGAGGAGACACGCGCCTGGCTTCTCCGTGTGAAAAACAACAAACCGCAGGGCGTTAATATTTCTGTCTTTGACCAGATTCCCGTTTCGACGCTGGAAGAGATCGAAGTCAAAGCCGACAACATCTCCAACGGCAAGCCGGACCCTGAAACGGGCATTATCGAGTGGAATTTCCGGCTCAAGCCGGCAGAAAAGAAGGAACTCGACCTGAAATACTCGGTCAGGTACCCGAAAAACAGAACGCTGACCATTGAGTAGCCGCAGGTATTCCTGCAATCCGATACAAAGGAGAGTTGTTCCCGGAATGTTTGTTTTTAGAGAAAGCCATTATTATACAACAAATGCCTGATAATTCAATTGTTAGGAAATACGATCGGAGTGCCGATGAAAGCCGCCTGATACAGATGATCGAGGAAGAAGGATGGGATTATGCCCATGAAAGTATGTCTGAGAAATACAAGGCAGCACTGGAATCTTCCATCACCTATGTGGCGTACCAGGGAGACTTCCTCTGCGGATTTTCCCGTTCATTAGATGATTGCGGCATATATTTCTATGTTTGCGACTTGCTGGTCCGGCCTGCCTGCAGGGGCAACGACCTGGGGCGTCAGCTGATGGAATGTCTGTACAAGGATTTTCCCGGCCAAGTGGTCTACGTCATGTCTGATGTCGATGGATATTATGAAAAAATGGGTTATCAGCGGGTAGGATCGGTCTTCAAAATCACTGATAAAATAAATGCTTTACCTTAATCCCGGAATCCTGGCTTAAAGTTATATTGCGGAATAATTGCTACACGATTTACATGAAAGGTTTAAAAATTATCTTGCTGATGATGTGTGCAGGATTCGTCTCCTGCACCGTGACCAAACCCCTGACCTCTGATGTAACACCGGCCGAAGTGACCGATCTCAAACTGCTGGAACCTTATTCTTACGTCTCCATGATCAGAAAGGGCAACCAGGGGGAACTGGACGACAGCATTTCTGCAGTTTCAAAACAGCTCAACATCGATGCACTGAAGAATCTCTCCGGAAAGATACCCCTCACCGGGGAAATCTTCCTGACCGACTCCGCGGTGAATCACCAACTGGAAAAAGAATACGAATATCTGCTTCTGACGGCTGATAAGAAAAAGGATATCACCAGTCTCAAGATCACTCCTGCACTGGATAAAGTCCTTGAAAGCAATGAAACCCGGTTTGGCCTGTTGGTGGTGGCTTCAGGTTTTACCCGGGTCAAAGGCAACTATGGCAAGCAGGTCCTGAAAGGGGCTGCCCTGGGGCTCCTTACCCTGGGAATGTATGTCCCGACACCCGTCAAGGCCTATTCTACCGTCTATGCCATGATCGTCGATGCCCAAAAGGACAATGTGGCTTTCTTCCGGAAATCCTTCCTCCAGGACCAGGAACCCATCAACCCCAACATCCTGACCAAACAATACGAAGACATCTTTGAAAAATACTTCTGGCTGAAATAGTCAAAGGAGGTTTGTTATTCCCCTTTCTATTTACAAACCTGCTCCGTAAAATATTGTTGACAGATTGATGTATGGCATTGATATATACCATATAAGATAACCGTATTAATACATTATGTACATATTGCATTTTGCGCTGTTTTAATGGCAAGCATCGGTTGAAAAGCGTATGCTAATAACCATGGTGCATCTACGAATTCTCCGGCTGATACGACCGGCGGCGGCTCAGGACACTTTACCCTTTTAGCTTGTGCTTCCGTTCGATGTTTTCCGGTTGTCATTCATGTCTTTATCACCTTCAGAAAGGGGAGGAAGCAAGATATTGTGCCGGATGCGCTTTATTCCGGCATTGGGTGCCGGTACAAACATTCCCTGCCGTTTGAGGTTGCGGGAAGAAATAAAAACTTCTTCCGTTCAGGTAGAAGAGTAAATATTACCGCCCGGAAATCCGTACGAAGGGAATAGGGCAGGGAAGTGCTGTCTGTTTCCCGGATTTCCTCCCCGGAGGCTTCAAAAATGCGAAGCCGGGAATGGCCCGAAAAGTTCAGGACGGCAAAGCTGCTTCCGGAAATCTGAACGGGGGATCCATCGGTTCCCCAGGCAAGGGGTGTAACATTCTTGTCATCGGTGAGTAATCCGGTACACCGGAGTCCGTCCAATCCTGATTTTGTTCCAATGAACAGCCGGCTTCCGGGAAGGTAAAACTGAGCGGTGAACTGATCGGTCTCCAGTGATCTCATCGGTCTAACTGAGAGAACCGGGCCTCCTGCAAACAGGTGATACTGTGTTATGCCCGCATTCCAA
>JAEAME010000944.1_pt1 | contig 24141 bp, 21 predicted proteins | sample 8958731 | NCBI WGS metagenome assembly JAEAME01 (sample SAMN16933194, study PRJNA681113) | bioreactor sludge metagenome | isolation source: anerobic bioreactor sludge (Control) | place: India:Bengaluru | collected 2018-10-24 | reverse complement strand
CACTCGTGCAGCGCGAAGCGCTGCCGCCCATTTACCTGTTTTCGTGCAATTAGTGCAATGCGTGGCCGGTTTTTGTCCGTGAAATGCAAAGATCCGTTAGACGCATTTCAATGGAGCCGGAACTCGAAATTCGCGATCCCGAAAGTAGTTCCGGTCGCATAATTAACCAGGGCCTGCTACAATTGTTGCACTTGTTCAGGTTTTTACCGGATGTGACAAGATGACCGTTAAATCTTTTTTTAGATATGTTTACAGCCTTCAACCCATCGGCGTGATGTCGGTTCTGCTTGCCCTTCAGGGGTGTTCGGGACCTTCGCGGGAGAACCTGACCTTCCCGGATTCGAGGGACAGCATCCTGGAAGAACGCTCCGCCAAAGATGAAGCTTTCAGGTCGGATAAGGATTCGCCGATTCCGGAGCAGGAAAGAACAGGGTTTGAGGGGCTTTCCTATTATCCCGTCGATCCCGCTCTGCGCTTTGCCGCGAAACTGCATCGCTATCCTGCACCAAAACAAGTGCGGATGAGCACTAACACAGGGGAGATCCGGAGAGGGCTGCGCTATGGCTACTTCGAGCTTTCGCTGGGTGGGCAAATCTGCCGTCTGCAGGTGTACAGGCTTGATGACGGCTATGGTGGAACCGCCTCTCTGTTTGTGCCTTTTCGCGACGCAACATCGGGACGGGAAACATATGGTGCGGGACGCTATATCGACCTGAAAGAGAATACATCTGGCATGTACGACCTGGATTTTAATCGCGCCTATAATCCGTATTGTGCATATAACAGTGAATTCAGCTGCCCGATTCCACCCGAGGAAAACACGCTGAAAGCGGCAGTCCGAGCCGGCGAAAAAAACTACATTTCACCCTCGCTCCGCTATTAATCCGCGGGAAGATAGCCCGGGCCCTGCCGATGAGGCAGTAAAAGTTTGACAATTGCCGGATTGTATTTTTTTCATGTTCTGATGGCGGCTAAGCAAATAGTGTCGCAAAATATCGAATATCGAATAACGAATGTCGAACCGCAGACAACACTTCGACATTCTGCATTCGTTATTCGATATTCTGCGGTTTAAGAAGCTGCTCGGACCTTATTGCGTGCGAATTGACCGCGATCAAGCCCCTTTGAGGGGCTAGCAACCGTAAAGCCTCCCGCTCTGCCGGCGGGGAAATGGGAAAATGGACACCCATCTCTCCACCCCGGAGAAAATGGACACCCATTTCTCCACCCCGCAATGGGCGAAAAAATCTTCCAAAAAAGTGGGTGTCCAGGGTTCTATCCGGTGCTATGATTTCGCATCAAATCACCGCCTGGAGGGTAAATATATGCCGGTCCTATCCACGGACATCAAAAAACTGCTTAAACGGACCAGCCTGGTTGTTTTTCCCGAGGATTACGTCGCCGTTTATCTGCCCATCGGCCCAAGAGTAATTCCGGCAGAATGGTTCCGCCCCGACACGACGCGGTTTGCAGCTATTATTCTGGAGCCGGAATTGATCACGATGATTCTGCCGCGCCGGAAATGGCGGCTTATGAAAAATATGTTCGAGACCTACGATGTCAGCGATGCGCTGAAAGCAATCACCTTCGATGTGAAACTCTCTCTTGTCGCCGGCAGGTTCCGGGTCGCAATCGCGTCTGCGTTAGCCGAGGCCAATATCAATTCGATCCCGATCTCTTCTTTCAGGCGCTACCATGTAGTGGTGCCCAAGGCCGATCTGCCGCGCACGGTCAGGGTTTTAAGAGATCTGATAGGAGGCGGAAGAAGGAAGCAATCCGCGCAGGCGAAGAAATAGGAACCTGATTCGAAATTACCAATCCAGGCTGCTATTGCGGGAATTTCCACCTCTGGAGGAAATCGATCAGGAAATTATCGGATCCCGCACTGCTGGCCCGCTGTGCCAGGTCCTCCCGCGCCGCGGTGACGGCCTCTCCATATCCGCCGGCGTCCAGTTTTCCCCGCAGCATCTCAACTCGGAGGAACAGCAAATACGTCTGAAGGACGTCCGTCATGCAGTATTGATTGATCTCTTTCAGTCGTCCCTGCCGGTAAAGATACTCCACGTCCTCTCCGGCGATGGTGTATTTCCCGGGGAGCCCGATCAGTTTCGCCAGCACGTTCAGAGAATTGCGGCGATAGGCTGCACCGAAGTTGGAAAGAAAATCGCATAGGTCGATGTGGTAGGCGTCGCTGAAACGGCTTCCGCGATAGGTGTTCCGGCTCTGCCCTGTCGCAAAATACCTCGGCAGCGAAAGCCCGTGCTTCAACGCGCGGGTTTCGAGAACGGGCAGATCGAATCCGCGCCCGTTGAAGGTGACGAGAGTCTGGGTGTTTTCAAATGTCTGCCAGAAGCGGGATACAATTTCAGCCTCTGAAAACCTGTCCGCGCCGAAACAGCCGAGCGCGCGAATACGGTATTTATCGTCGGCATGCAGAGTTGAAATCGCTATGGGGATGTGGAAAGGAACCGGGAAAAAATCGCTCTGCTGCCCGCTCCGTTCCAGGATTTGATCGCGAGCCGTGTCGTACGCCTGTTCCAGCGTGAGACTGTTTTCCGGGTCGTAAACTTCCTTGACCAGTTCCTTGTCCACCCTTGTTTCAATGTCGAAAACAAGATAATTAATCATAGGCGCTTTTTCGCTTCCGAAGAGGCTCCCATTCTGTATGAGAGAGTCGTTCTTTGTCAAACAGCGGTTGATTCCAGATTCCAAATTCCAGATCCCCAATCTCATGTTCCAGATCAAAATTGTTCCCTGCAGCCCGGATTTCAAGTTGAGAGTATGGAATTGAACATCTGGATTTCTCGAACTTGAAGAGATGGAATGGTTTATGACGATTTATGCTAGATGTTGTGGTAATCCGGCAAAGAAGATACAATATATAGTGATATTTTGATTGACAGGGCGGAAAGAATCGCGTAAAAATCCGACACATTCTTAACGATGGAGCAAATAAGCCCCGTTTGGGATCTTTAATCGCCCTGGATCGTGGTTTGCTATTTGGAGGAGTGTTCTCATGAGCAGTAATAAGACGTTGCCTATGGAAAGTGTTGCCTCTGTGGCATTGGCTGCGGAATCGCATGGGGACGGAGGCGGGCTTGAGTTCTCCCGCAGTTTCACCCGGGAAGGCGTATCGCCCTACGATGCGATTGAATGGGAGACTCGCACGGCCTCGATCACAAATGAAAAAGGGGAAGCCCTGTTTATTCAGGAAGGGGTGGAGATACCAAAAAGCTGGTCTCAGACAGCGGTAAATATTGTTGTCTCGAAATATTTCCATGGACAGGTCGGGACTCCACACAGAGAGAAGAGCGTTCGGCAATTGGTGGAGCGTGTAGTCCGCACCATGACGGAATGGGGCGTCCAGGGTGGATACTTCTCATCGGCTGCAGACGCTCAGGCATTCCACGACGACCTGGCGTTTCTCCTGCTAAACCAGTATGCGGCGTTTAATTCCCCGGTTTGGTTCAATTGCGGCATCGAGCCGCATCCGCAGGTCTCGGCTTGTTTCATAAACTCCGTCGAGGACACGATGGACTCTATCCTGCACCTGGCTCGTACAGAGGGGCGGCTTTTCAAGTACGGATCAGGAACAGGAACGAATTTTTCTCCGCTGCGGTCTTCGCGGGCGAAACTCTCGGGCGGCGGCATCGCGTCGGGTCCGGTCAGCTTCATGAAGGGCTTCGATGCTTTTGCCGGAGTGATCAAGAGCGGAGGAAAGACGCGGCGCGCAGCCAAGATGGTGATTCTCGACATCGATCATCCCGACATCGTGGATTTCATTGAATGCAAATCGAGGGAAGAGAAAAAGGCGTGGACGTTGATGGAAGCCGGGTATGACGGAGCCGTCGACGGCGAAGCCTACGGCAGCATCTTCTTTCAGAATGCGAACAACAGCGTCCGCGTCACCGACGAGTTCATGAAAGAAGTGGAACGCAACGGTTCGTGGTCCACGCGGGAGAGGCCTTCGGGACAGACCGTTGACACGTATCAGGCGCGCGACTTGATGCGCAAGATCGCCGAATCGTGCCACATCTGCGGTGATCCGGGGATGCAGTACGATACAACCGTCAACCGCTGGCACACCTGCAAAAGCACCGCCCGCATCAACGCGTCGAATCCCTGCTCCGAGTACATGTTCCTGGATGACTCCGCGTGCAATCTCGCTTCCTTCAACTTGCTGAAATTCGTCAACGCGCAGGGAGACTTTGATGTGAACGGCTTTCGCAAGGCTGTCGACACCATGATTACGGCGCAGGAAATCATCATCGACAACGCGAGCTATCCGACCGAGAAGATAGCCAAAAACAGCCGCGACTTCCGGCCGCTCGGGCTGGGATACGCAAACCTTGGAGCGCTGCTGATGTACAACGGCCTGCCCTACGACAGTGACGAGGGCCGTCATTTTGCGGCGGCGATCACGGCGGTCATGACGGGTGAAGCATATCTCCAGTCGGCGCGCATTTCGGCCAAACTCGGCCCTTTTGCCGGGTATCCCGTGAACCGGGAATGCTTTCTGGAAGTCATGCGCATGCACCGGTCGGCGCTGCAAAACATAAATCCGGCTTGTGTTCCTGCAGACCTGATGAAAGCGGCCCAGGAATGCTGGGACCTGGCTGTCCTGGAAGGGACCGTGCACGGCTTCCGGAACGCGCAGGCTACGGTGCTGGCTCCGACGGGTACGATCGGTTTCATGATGGATTGCGACACGACCGGAGTGGAGCCGGACCTTGCCCTCGTCAAATTCAAGAAGCTGGTCGGTGGCGGAACGATGAAGATAGTCAACAACATGATCCCCGCAGCCCTGGCCAAACTTGAGTATTCCGAGGAGGAAATCAAGGCTATCACGAAGCACATCGATGAAAACGGCACGATCGAGGGCGCCCCCTTCATAAAGGAATCCCACCTCCCTGCGTTCGACTGCGCGCTGAAGCCGCAGCGCGGAACCCGCTGCATTCACTATATGGGCCATATCAAAATGATGAGCGCAGTTCAGCCGTTCATCTCAGGCGCGATTTCCAAGACCGTCAATGTGCCGGAAGACATTACAGTCGAACAGATCGCCGATCTGTACATGCAGGCCTGGCGCCTCGGCTTAAAGGCGATCGCCATCTACCGTGACAACTCCAAACGCACACAGCCCCTGAACGCATCCCAGGGTAAGAAAGCGAAGGAAGTATCCAGGGCTTCCGAAGCCACCGGATTCAAACCGGTTCGGCGAAAGCTGCCGGCCGTCCGCAAGGCCATGACGCATAAGTTCAGCATCGGCGGGCACGAGGGATATATCACGGTAGGGATGTACGACGACGGGCAGCCTGGGGAGATTTTCCTCGTAATGGCGAAAGAAGGGAGCGCCATCTCGGGATTGATGGACTCGTTCGCGACGGCCATTTCGCTCGCACTCCAGTATGGCGTCCCGCTGAAAGTTCTGATCGATAAGTTCTCGCATGTCCGGTTTGAACCATCCGGGCATACCGGGAATCCCGAAGTTCCATTTGCCAAATCCATCGTCGACTATATTTTCCGCTGGCTGGCGTCCAAATTCCTCTCCACCGAGCAGCAGGTGCAAGCCGGCGTGCACGTCCAGGAAAAAGCGGGTGTTCCCGGATCGGACGAAAGTGTGCGCAACGCCGAGCCGAAGCCTCTGAACGATCTCAAATCGATGTATGCGATGGATGACGCGCCCACGTGCGCCGGGTGCGGCAGCATCATGGTGCGCAACGGTTCCTGCTATAAATGCATGAATTGCGGCGAGACCAGCGGGTGTTCGTAATTGCGAATTGCGGAATGAAATCCGCGGCATCGCCGGAATCGACGAGCCGGTTCCCTCACCCCCGCGTGCCGGCAACGGCAAATCACGGGCCTGCCCGGGCTTAATGAGCTATGCGCAAAAGCGGAATTCTGCTTCATCCCACCTCGCTTCCCGGCGAATGGGGTATCGGTGATCTCGGATCCTCGGCGTACCGCTTCGTCGATTTTCTGGCCGAAAGCGGACAGCAGCTCTGGCAGGTTCTGCCTCTGGGGCCGCCCGGTTGCGGCCATTCTCCATACCAGGCGTACTCCAGCATTGCGGGTAATCCCCTCCTTATCAGTCTTCAGTCGCTTGTCGACCAGGGATTGCTCGAGCCCTCCGATGTGGTTGCTCCATCCTTTCCCGATTCCATAGTGGATTTCGGGACTGTAGTCCCTTCGAAACTGCGGCTCATCAGAAAGGCCGCGCGCATCTTTCTCGCGGATGGCTCGCACCCGCTTCGGGTGGAGTTCACGAAATTTTGCGCTCAGATGAAAGCCTGGCTGGATCCTTTCGCAAAATTCGCTTCGCTGAAAGAATCGAACGGTGGAGCAGCCTGGCCGGAATGGACTCAAAAAGCGCCCGCAAATCATCGGGACGTGCTGGAACAGCAGTTCATCCAATTCGAGTTTTTCCGCGAGTGGAGAGCCCTCAAAAATTACTGCAACGAACACGGGATCGAAATCCTCGGAGATATCCCCATTTTCGTCGCCCATGATAGCGCCGACGTCTGGGCGAATCCCGAGCTGTTCGACCTGGACGCACACGGGAATCCAAGAAATGTCGCAGGGGTGCCCCCGGATTATTTCAGCGAGACCGGCCAGCGTTGGGGCAATCCGCTGTATCGCTGGGACGAAATGGAACGCAACGGATTCCGCTGGTGGATGGACCGTTTCAGGTTCACCCTTCAAATGGTGGACAAGGTCCGGCTGGATCATTTCCGAGGCTTTGAAAAATTCTGGGAAATTCCCGCTGGCTGCAAGACTGCCGTCAACGGCAGCTGGAAACCGGGCCCCGGCGACCGCTTTTTTCAGGCACTGCACGAATCGCTCGGGAGCGTGCCCTTGATCGCCGAGGATCTCGGGTATATCACTCCCGAGGTTCACGCGCTTCGAGACCGCTGGGGATTCCCGGGAATGAGAGTTCTGCATTTCGCCTTTGGAGACCAGTCTTGCCAGAACCCGCATAAGCCTTACAATCACGTCCGGGAATGCGTCGTTTACACGGGGACTCACGACAACGACACAACAGCGGGATGGTTCGGGAGAAGTTCCGGCACCGCGGCTCGGTCCGAAATAGATCTGGCGCTCCGCTACATGGGAAGCGATGGTGCGGATCCCGTCTGGGACCTTATTCGCCTTGCGCTGTCGTCCGTCGCGGATACGACGATCGTGCCGATGCAGGATGTCCTGGGACTTGCCACGGAAGCGCGAATGAACGTGCCCGGGACGGTAGAGAATAACTGGCGCTGGCGGATGCGGGAGGATCATCTCAAGCCGGAGCTGGCCGCAAGGCTGCGCGAGCTAAACCTTATGTACGGCCGGCTCTGAGGGCAGCCCCCGTGACCTTAGCCCGGCCTTTTTCTGGTGACGGGGCGGTCTATTCGGCCGCGATCCACAGCCGCCTGCCCCGTATTTTCTAGCGGCTCTTGACGGGGTATACCGGGAAACAGAAGTCGCGGTATTTGGCCGAGCGGCCCCGGACCACATCGAAATAAACGCGCCGCAATTCTTTGGCGATCGGTCCGAGAACGCCCGTTCCGATAGGACGGTGATCCACCATCGTAATCGCGGCCACCTGGACGCCTGTTCCGCAAAAGAAGACTTCTTCCGCAAGATACAGTTCCGTCCGGTCGATGGAGCGCTCAACGACTTCAACGCCAAGTTCGTCCCGCAGCAGCATAATGACTGTCCGCCGCGTAATACCTTCGAGAATGTTATCCGTGATGGGGGGCGTGCATACTGTTCCCTTGCGGACAATGAAGAGATTTTCGGCAGATCCTTCGGCTACGTGGCCGTCCTGGTTCAGGACGATCGCTTCGTCGAATCCCGCACGCTGGGCATCCGTCTTGATGAACGCGGAGTTCACATAGGCGCCCGCGATCTTGCCGCGGGCCGGGATCATGTTGTCGTCGATGCGCCTCCACGAGGAGACTGTCACGTGACTGCCTTCTTCGTTTTCTACGTATTGCCCGAACGGAATCGCCATTATCGTGACTTCGGCATTGAGGTCGTGCAGCCGGACGCCGATGATCTCATCCGCGAAATAGCCGACCGGACGGATATAGCAGTCCGTGCGGAAGCTTTCGGTCCTGCATAGGTCAACCGTGAATTTCACAAGGTCCGCGGGCGAATGCGGGAGATCCATCAGCATCAGTTTCGTCGATTCCAGGAAGCGCTGATAGTGGTCATAAGGCCTGAAAATAAACAGCTGCTCCTCTTCGGCGTTCCAGTAGCCCCGCAGGCCGCCGAAAACGCCCGTGCCATAATTGAATGTATGCGTCAGTACACCAACCCTGGCTTCGCTGTAAGGAACAATACGACCTTTGAAAAAGGCAAAATTAGGCAGAGTCACAATACAATCCTCCCGAAATGCGCCACGGCGCGACCGACTCGGAGCGCTGGAACTATCATACCCCAGCGCGCAGGATTTATGCACAAATTATCCATGCAGTTCCCAGGACCTTCCCGTCGGAATCGCGATCGGGATACGGTTTTTCACCAACAGCCTGATTTTTTATCTCGAATCTGGAATCCAATGGGCTGCCATTTGCGCACAAAATTGCTACAATTTGGAGTATGTGCGCAAGATGGATTACATCGGCATTTCTGATTTTACTCGTTGTCGCGCAAAGCCGTCCCGCGGCACAAGAAACGAATGTCCCGGTTATTTCGGTTTCTGTCAACCTGGTAAAAGTCCCCGTCAGCGTCTTTGATCTTAAAGGCAACCTCATTCCCGAGCTGAGGGAAGAGGACTTCCGCATCTGGGAGGATCAGGCGCCGCAGCAGATACGCAGCTTCGGGCTCGACAAGAATCCGGTCTCCGTCGTGCTCCTGCTGGACACCAGCATGAGCGGAAAATCCGAACTGAAACAGATCAAATCCGCGGCCGAGCAGTTCGCCAGGGCCCTTTCGAACGAGGACCGAATTTCCGTTATTGCGTTCGACGACGAGGTGCATCGCGCCCTGAACTGGACTGATGATGTGAAACAGGTGCGCAAAGCTCTCGGCAAATTGGAATCCGGCGTCAGGACTGCCCTGTATGATGCGATGTATTTTGCCGCAAAGGAGCAGCTCAGGGAAATCGAGGGGCGAAAAGCCATTATCCTACTGACGGATTGCATCAACAATCAGAGCAGCGTCAACTTCAGCGACGCATCGCTTGCCATCGCGCAATCCCAGGCTTCCCTCTATGTTGTTTCAAAAAACGCGATGATCAAAGAGCAGGCCAGGCGCGAGCGCAGAGTCATCATGGTGTCGGATATTCTGAAGCGGTTGTTTGGCGGCGACGAGGATTACATCGATGAATATTTCAGGAGAAAAGAGGGTGAGATGATCGAGCTCTCGGAAACAACGGGGGGAAGGTGTTTTTTCCTGAAGGATTACCGGGACCTCGCGGATATTTATGCGCAGGTCGCCGGAGAGCTCAAAAGCAAATACTATCTGACATATGTTTCAAACCAGGTTCTGCAGCCCGAGTCCTATCACCGGATATCGATCGAATATCTGGAGCCGGCCGGCAAAGTCGTTTACCGTAAAGGCTATTATTACCGACCTCAGCCAGTGCGGAGGTATTGATAAGATATGGCACCTGTCGCAGAAATTGTTTTTTGGAGGGGGAAGTGCTGTCGCGCCTTTTTTATCTGTGGGAACGAAATCTGTCACAACGCGACACAAACCGTACGGTCCGCCATTTCGAGTGGGGTTTTGAGCTTCTTCCGGAGCATCGGAGAACGGAAGATCCAAAGCGCGACATGCTGGAATTTGCGGCCAGGGCGGTTGAAAAAAGCGATGCGTATTATGCCTATGCGCCGGTGCGGGATTGGCGGCTTGAGGCCCGGCACCTGACCTTCGAAACCCCGAGTCCCTGCACATATCCCAAAAACAACACGGTCCATGCCTGGCATTTTCCCGTGAAGTCCGGCGGCCGCGCGGTCCTTGTTCTCCCACAGTGGAACGCGGACGCTCAAAGTCACATGGCGCTCTGCCGGATGCTCAATTTCCATGGTCTTTCAGCCCTGCGGCTGAGCCTCCCGTATCACGACTTGAGAATGCCGGACGAGCTGGAGCGCGCGGACTACATGTTGTCTACCAACCTGGGGCGGACTTTGCAGGCAGTGCGCCAGGCGGTGGTGGATTCGAGAGCCGCCCTCGACTGGCTGGAATCCCGGGGATACACGAAGATCGCGATTCTTGGAACGAGCATCGGTTCCTGCGTCGCCCTGATCACGCTGGCGCACGACCCGCGCCTTCGGCTGGGAATCATGAACCACGTTTCACCCTATTTTGCGGATGTCGTCTGGGAGGGAATTTCGACGCGCCATGTTCGCGCGGGATTGCAGGGAAAGATCGATCTGGAGGATTTGCGCAAAATCTGGATGCCGATCAGTCCGAGGGCATATTTTAAAAAGCTTGTCGGAAGCGGCAAGAAATCGCTTCTTGTGCACGCCCTATACGACTACACTTTTCCGCCCCGCCTTTCCGAGGTGGTCCTTCGCGACTACAGGGAACTGCGCCTGCCCCACTCCACATTTGCATTGCGCTGCGGACACTACACCTCCGGCGTTTTCCCGTTCAATGTCATTCTGGGTCGCGCGATGTGCAGATATATCCGCAGTAACCTATAGAACCCTGTGAGCGCTTTGGGGGAAAAGATCTCAGGGCGGTCGATTGAAACCGACGTTGCCGAATTTTACAGCAAGGGTCCTCCCGCACGACAGGCGCGGGAAGACGAAGCCTTCTATCCCTCAGCCTTCGTTACATTCTCGGCCTGCAATCCTTTCGGACCCCGCGTAACGGTGAACGACACCGTTTCTCCCTCGGCCAGGGTTCGAAAGCCGTTCATCTGAACGGCAGTATGGTGAACAAAAACGTCTCCGCCTGTGGCTCTTTCGATGAAACCATAGCCCTTGGCGTTATTGAACCACTTTACCTTCCCAGTTTCCTTTTCCATTTCCATGGGAACTTATTGCTCCTCTTACCTTTGTTGCATTCTGATGCCCGCTGCATAGCTCCGGTAGGCAAAACAAAAAGCCGCCCTGTCTGCTGGCGGCCGTCACCCGATCCGGACAGGGGCTATACTACTGAGGTTGATTGCCCGATGTCAATTGGAATCTATTCTTTGCACCTGCCCCGCTCCGGACCGCATCGGCATCGAAACCTGCGGCCGGGATTGGCTGTTAAGGCAAGAGTCCTGATCCGATTTCGATTCCGATATCGATGGCGATTTATTTGTCTTCAATCCCTGCGAACAGATCCGTTTCCGGCGCCATAGTCGACGGGCGGTTTGCAGCGGCGAGATGAAACAGCTCCACCGCGCCGAACCTGCGCAGTGTCTTGGAAAACAGCTGCATCAACGGCGCCTGCGTCTGATGAGCCTGGGCTGCCCTTATCTTCGTTTCCACAAATTGCGCCACGTCGATGACGGCAGTGGCAGGCGGAGGAGACACCGGCTGCCTGTCCGGTAAAACAAACGACGCGGTGCAGTAATACAGCTTCTGTGCGCGGTGCGGCTCCAGCCCCTCGCTAAGATGCTCCGGATACATGTCCGTGCGGGCAGCCCAGTGAAATGCCATCGTGGCAAAAAGGGAAGCCATAGCATGGTCGAGGTGGCCGGTGATTGCACCTTCCGTGCCCATGGTCAAAATGACGTGCGGTTTCAGAATGCGCACCCGGCGCGTGAGATCGCCGACAACCGAATAAAAATCCATCCGGCAGAGCCCGCCGTCGGGATAGTCCAGCACCTGCGCCCCGCTGACTTCGAGGATTTTGCAGGCGGCGGCGAATTCGGCGCGCCTGATCGCCGCAAGATCCTCGTCGGACCGTGCCTGGCCTCTATTGGTGGCCGCTTGCCCCGGCGTGAGGCAGAGGACGTGCGTGTCGACGCCACGGGACCGGTAGAGCAACAGGGATCCGCCAAATGCCCCAACCTCATCATCGGGATGAGCCGTTATGCCCAATAGTTTCATCATATATCCAAGGTAACCCCGGATGCGTCCGGGGATCAAGCGCAGATCGGGCGCAAAAACGGCCGCCGGTTGCCTGGTGTTCATTTTTTGTTTCATCAACGGCTGTTTGCAGATAGTCTTATTGCTTCAGTAAATCCGGATAAGGTAGAAATGATTCAAATTCCAGATTCCAAATTCCAAATTCCAGACCGGCACCTTGGATATGCAATCGAAAATCCGGAACCTCAAAATCTGAAATTTGGAATCTGAAATTTGGAATCTGAAATTTGAAATTTGAAATCTGATTAAGAGGTTCACTTTTATGCAGGATCATCGTATGGGACTGTTCTCCGGCATGGGCATGGTGATTGCCAATATGATCGGTGCCGGAGTTTTTTTGAGCACGGGATTCATGGCGCAGGACCTGAATCCGATGCAGATATTGCTGGCCTGGGCCATTGGCGCATTTCTGGCACTGGCCGGCGCACGGGCGTACGCGGGGATAGCGCAGATCGTTCCGCGTTCGGGGGGAGAATACAGGTATCTCTCCGATCTTGTGCATCCGGCGCTCGGCTACCTTGCAGGGTGGGCTTCGCTTCTGCTTGGCTTCTCGGCTCCTATTGCCATTGATGCAATTGCTGCGGGCGCCTTTGCCGGTACGCTCGCGCACTGGGTCGATCCAAAGATTTTCGCGGCGCTCCTGATCGTCCTGCTGACGGCGGTGCATGCCGTGGGTCTTCGTTTTTCGGTCAGAACCCAGAACACTCTCGTTTTCATCAAAATCATTCTGGTGGTGGGATTCATGATTGCGGGCCTGGCCGGCGGACAAAACGCATGGCCGGCCTGGCAGCCTCCGACCAGGCATACGAGCTTTCCGCTCGGTCCGTTCATGCAAAATCTTTTTTATATCGCCTTTGCCTTCAGCGGTTGGAACGCCGCCGTGTATGCGGCTTCGGAATTCAAGGATCCCCGGCGCGACGTGCCGCGGGCGATGCTCCTCGGATGCGGACTGGTAGGAATTCTATATCTTTTGGTAAATTGGGTTTTTGTGGCGAATCTCACACCGGAACAGTGCGAAGTAGTGTTTACTTATGAGACGGCCCGCGTGACTCTCGGCCACCTGATTATGAAGAACCTTGTTGGGGATTTCGGAGCCGCCTGCATGTCCGTTCTCGCCATCGTTGCATTTGTATCCGCAATGAGCGCGATGACCTTCCTGGGCCCGCGTGTATACGCGGCTATGGCGAGGGATGGTTTTCTTCCGCGGCGGTTGCAGGGCAAAGAGGGGAAGCCGCCGGTCGGCGCCGTTATCCTGCAGGGCGCCATCGCCCTGTTCCTGGTTTTCGCCTATCAGCTCGGGGAAATGCTTAACAACGTGGGCGCAATTCTGACCCTGTTTTCCGCCCTGACCGTGTTCTCGCTGTTCTGGATTCGTTTCAGGAATTCCAACAGGATCAAGCTGGAGCCGGCGGCTTTGGTGGCCGGCTTTTTCTACCTGATCCTGTCCGGGATCATGTTGTACTTCGGCTTCAAGAAATCGCCGACGCTGAACCTCTGGGTTGGAGCCAGCATCCTGACTGCCTTGATCGGCTATTTCTTTGCCAGGAAAAAAGTAGAAGCTCGAAATGGCCGAGTTGCCGTCCAGGAGGAGACGACGCGCTAATGCAACGGATTCCCGGTTCCTGATTCGCGATTTTTCCATCGGGAATCTGGAATTTGTAATCTGGAATTTTTTATCGGGTCATCCATTTGAACTTTCTACCAGGGAAGCCTATCATATTAATCCCGAGGGGTATTCGCTGGCCCCGATGCACATTTAGGAGGTGCGATGAACACATTGGATCCCAATGTCCCGAAACCGGTCGCTCCGGTCCCCGCAGAGAAGGGCCTGATACCGGAAGCCGTCAAGCTTGCCCTGCTTTTGATATTGCTGCTGGCGGTTGCGTATCTTTTTTATGACAATTACAGAATCAAGAAAGGTCAGCAGGCGAAGCTTGACAGAATTTCGGATCAGCTGCAACTGATCGAAAACGCCCAAAAAGTAGGCGAATCCTCGATCACCAGCCAGCTCTCGAGCCTGAAGACGGAACTGGCAGGCACTCAAGAAGCCGTGGGCAGCACGCAGGCCGAATTTAAGAAGACCGCCAGCCAGATTCAGGCCGAAGGACAGCGGACAAAGCAGGAACTGTCCAGGGCGCTGTCGGCAAAGGCGGACGCCTCTCAGGTCGAGGCTCAAGTCCAGGCCGCCAAATCGGAAGCCGAAAGCAAAATCAGCCAGGTGAACACCGAAGTCGGCGGCGTGAAATCGGAAGTCAGCGTGGTCAAGACCGATCTCGAGAATACGCGCAGAGACCTGGAAGGGACGCAACGCCAGCTGGTTGATGTGCGCGATACGTTGAGTGCGGCAGTCGCAAAGAATTCATCGGAGCTAGCCCAGCTTCGACTCAAAGGGGAACGCGATTACGTCGAGTTCACGATTCCGAAAAAGAACCAGCTGACAAAGGTGGAAGACATACGCCTCATCCTGACGAAGACGGATCAGAAAAAAGGGAAGTTCAACATGAAGATCGTCGTCGACGACAACCAGCTGGAAAAGAAGGACCGGTTCATCAACGAACCTATCCAGTTCCTGGTTGGGCAGAACAGGATTCGCTACGAAATCGTGATCAACTGGGTTCAGAAAAACCAGGCGGGCGGCTATCTCAGTATCCCCAAAGACAAGGCCCTCTCATCCGAGCGCACCAAGCGCTAGAATGCATTTGATTCCAGATTACAAATTCCAGATTCCAGATTGAGAAACCTTTTCAATTTGGAATCTGGAATCGAGAATCTGGAATTTTTTTTTTACGCTTTCGCCATATCCCTGATAAACATCACAAAAAGCTGGACGTCCCTGAATAAATTCAGGACAACCTTGTGAGGGTGGAGCAGGAATAGTTTTTTGCTCCCGGCCTTTTTCCAGAAGAGCCGAAGGTCGGCTCGCGTGTAGGTAAGGCGCTTCGCCATGCGGAAATTCAGCGCTCTGAAGGCCAGCGCCGGCTTGGACGGGACGTGCAGTTCGGGACAGTGAAGCCTGGCGCGCACATGAGCCAGCTGCAGTTCGGCCGATCGCAGATTGCGGTTGACTCCTGAGCGCAATTTTTTGATCTCCGCCAGCAGCCGCTTTTCGGCGTCGCTGCGCTTGCGCGTCTGCAGCCAGAGCTCCTCCATTTCCAGGGCCAGCGACATCCAACTTCCGGCCAGGCGCCTTAATTCGCGGGAGCGGCGGAAAAGGTGAGTCAAACGCGACTGCACCGCAAAGCCGGGTCTGCGGTCGGTGCGGTCCTTCAGGCGGAAGAAGCCGTGGATCATCGGGTGCCCGCCTTCGATCAGAGCCGAATTTTTATACCAGAGAAAATCGCAGAAAATATTCCAATAGTTTTCCGGATTGGCTCTGTTCAGAACCTCTCTCATGTAATCGTAGGAATAAAACTCCTCCCACGCTTTTTGATAGGAAGCGAAAAGCTCTCCCGGCGCGAAATTCGGGTGGCGGATGGTTTCGTGGAATGAGTCGTACTCGTTGAGGTCGGGGCTCATCGCCTCTCCGTTCTGCACCATTCGCGCGTGATCCCTGGATCCGGGAATTGGCGTCAGCATGAAAAACGAAGCCTGCTCGACTCCCAGCTCGTTTTGCAGCCGCCTCACATCCTCCCGGATCGATTCCGGAGTGTCGAAAGGAAAGCCGAAAATGTAGGCGACGTGCGTGGCGATTTTTGCGTTGTGCCAGGTTGAAATCAGGTCCTTGTAGTCCTGCACGTTGTTTTGGGTTTTGCCGGCCGCCTTCAAATTTTGGGGATTGATGCTTTCCATCCCGATGAATACCTGCGTGCACCCGGCGCGTGCGGCCATTTGGACAAATCCGGGAATTTTGTGCGATTGCGTGTCCACCTGGATCATGAACTGCAGCGGGATATTCTCCTCTTCGCGCAGCCGGATGAGCATCTCGAAGACCTCTTTCCAGCAACGGTTGCGCGCGAAGTTATCGTCGGTGAAAAAATAAAAATAGAGCCGGTGCTCGTGGTAGTTATTGCGGATGGATTCGGCGAGGCGCTGCGGCGAGCGGACGCGCATTTCCTTGCCCTGCACGTTGATGATGGAGCAGAAGCTGCAGTTGAACGGGCAGCCCCGGCTGCAGTCGATCGTGCCGAAATTCGAGATAATGAACCGCTTGAGGTATTTGCGCTCGACCCTCGGCAGCGGCTGCGAGTAAATGTCCGGTTTGCAGCCGAGGAAATCGTAAAGAGGTTTCAGCTTGTCTTCCGCCGCATCCCGCAGGATGCCTCCCCAGGTTTCTTCCACCTCGCCCTTGACCACGGTCACGCCGATGTCGATCAGCGCCTGTATCTCCGGTGAGATGCCCTTGGAGAGGGCAAGCATGCCGGTCACGTGGAAACCGCCGATGAGTACCTGTAATCCTCCTGCCCGGAATTTCTTTGCCAGGTCCGAAGCGCGCGGAAACTGATTCGATTGAACTCCCACCAGGGCCACAATAGTCCGCCGGAAGGGGAGCCTGTTCGATTTGATGATTCTTTTAACGGGTATCTTCTGTACGGTGTCGTCGAGCAGCTCGATTTCCAGCGCGGTTTCCGGGCCGAGCAGGCCGCGGTCGGCCACATTTTTGGTCAGACTGGAGAGGCAGGCCAGCGTGTTGCTCGGGAGAACTCCGCGGAAATGGCGGATGACGTATCCCTCGTCGTCATATTTGGATGGCTTTATGAGAACGATTTTTATCTTTTTCATCTTGAGTGCGAGTGTTGTATTGCTCATTTTCACGATCTTTCAAATCCTGTGCAAATCCGCAATTTCGGCGGGGGAATGTTAAAGACTGCGGAGGCAACATTCAACCCGAAACTGGTTCTTTTTACAGAGCTTTTACATAGGGGAAATGATGAAGACAGCCTCTCCGGATCCGTCGCGGAAGCGCGTGGCCGCTGGAAAAGGCTTTAGCTGACGATTGACAATTTGCGCTCTTCCGCCGGCGTGGACCTTGAGGAAGAATCGTTACGCAATTCCAGGCATTGTCCTGTCTTGATGGACTGGTAGGCGACCTCTACGGCGAGCACCGACGCGATCTCGTCGTCGGCTTCCACTTCAAGCGCTTCCCCGTCGGACACGGCATTGGCGAAATTGGAGACCTGAAGGGTAAGCGCTTTCATGGTGCTGAAACCCTCCCCGAAATATATCCAGTCAACCGCGCCATTGGGGCGGTACATCGATTTTTTCCAGCCAATGCAGAGATTCCCCTGCGTTCCGTAAACCCTGAAATAGTCGTCTCCGGAGCTCTTCAGAGTCCAACTCATGTGAATCGTTCCGATGATTTCCGATGCTGTACGAAGCTCCAGGCGGACGGTGTCCTCGACCTCCGGGGACTGGATGCGCTGTCCTTCCTCGGCGCGAACCGACTGAATGGGTCCGAACAGGAGGCGCACGATATCCGCCGCGATGCCTCCTCTTTCCATCAGGACCCCACCGCCGCTCAGCTGCGGCTGAACGCACCAGTGGTTCCGCATGTCCGCGATGTCGCGAAAGTCGCCCTTAAACTCCAGCACGTGTCCCAGAATTCCCGCCTGGATTAGCCCTCGGGCGTGGATGATGTCAGGCACATACCGGAATCTTGATCCCATCATCAGTCGGACGCCGTAGGTGCGGGATACGCCGATCATCTTTTCAGCCGAAGCGGAATCGAGGGCAAACGGCTGCTCGCATAGGACATGGATCCTGCGCTGCATCAGTTGGCATACGATCGCGGTGTTCTCGGTCGGGTATGCGCAGACTACGGCGCAATCGACCGGTTTGTTGCAGGCAAGGTATTCGTCCACCGAAGTGTAGGATTTGCAGCCGAAGGAAGCGCCAAACGCGCGCGCGGCTTCAGGATTCGTATCGACGACGGCGGCAAGCTGGGTTTTCGGATGATTATTAATAATTGTGGCATAGGAATGTCCGGCCTTGCCGCATCCTATCAGCGCAAATTTCAAAGACTTTCGCCAACGACTATGCACGTTTCCTCGCAACTGGACTCGCCGGAGCGCAAAATAGTCTCCAGTCGTTTTAATTCCCCTCTTTGTGCAATCAGCTTCCCTCTTGATATCGGCTTTATCGCAGAGTGCATTACCTCAAAATCGCCTTCGGAACGAAAAAAAGCGGGTTTCGAGGCTGCCCAACAGATGTGTCGCGCATAAATGTTTTAAAAGGAATGATATACACGCAGATTTATCACGCCCGCCGGGCATCATCCTGGTCCAACCGCGATCCATCCGGGCTTTTTTCCCAACCAGGTCTGAAGGACCGGCAGGGAGTAGGCCCGACCGTGAGGTCGGGATAGACATACGAAATGATGTCGAGCACCAAAGGTGCGGCACAAAGGCGCCGGCAATCCGGGATAAGAGGATGTCTATCTAATGAATAGCGGGCTGAAGCTTGCACCCGCATGAATCCAGGTGAATGCTGCGGCTCGCGGTCTCAGGGCATGAACAGGTTCTTGGTTGAAAAATGCGGTTCACTGGTCAGGTTGACGCCGAGCCTGCGCAAGCCCGCTTCATCGCCGGCCGTGGGGATATGTGTCATGTGAACTTCGCAGTTGCGCAACTCCGTCAATTTTTCTATAGCCATCTGCGCCGCGGGATTTGTGGCTGCGCTGATGCTGAGGGCGATCATGGTCTCTTCAAGATCCAGACTGACGGATTTTTCATTCAGGATATCCGTCTTCAAATTGCGCACGGAGTTTGTAATGGCCTCCGGAAGCAAGTTCAACTTTGCGGGAATGCCGGCGAGGTGTTTGATGGCGTGCAGAACGACGCTTGAGGCGGCGTGCATGAGCGGCGAATTGTTGCCCGTGATGATGGTTCCGTCTTTGAGTTCGATGGCCGCACCGCAATAGATCCCTTCGTTTCCCTTGTTTTGCTCCTGAGCTTTTCTTGCGGCTTCCCACGAGGGTGCGACGACGACGCGGTCTTCGGGCCGGACGCTGAGATCTTTGAGGAACAGCTCCACGCGCTGCACGGTTTCCTTGTCGGCTACTCCCATGGCGTATTCGCATCGGTAGCGGAAGCAGCGGCGCAGGATTTCCTGTTTGGCTGCCTCGCGCGTCGCCTCGTCGTTGATGATCGCGAAGCCCGCTTTGTTCACGCCCATATCCGTGGGGGAGCGGTACAGTGAATCGTGGCCGGTGATCCTGCTGAGGATCCTCTTGACGACGGGGAAGACTTCCACGTCGCGGTTGGAGTTCACGGCGGTTTTCCCGTACGCCTCCATGTGGAAGGGGTCGATCAAGTTGAAGTCGCGAATGTCGGCGGTGGCCGCCTCGTAGGCGATGTTGACCGGGTGGTTGAGCGGGATGTTCCAGATGGGGAAGGTTTCGAATTTGGCGTACCCCGCTTTCACGCCCCTCCTGTGCTCGTGGTACAGCTGCGACAGGCAGGTGGCCAGCTTGCCGCTGCCGGGCCCGGGCCCTGTCACTATAACCAGGGGCTTTTCTGTCTCGACGTATTCATTGGCGCCGTACCCTTCCTCGCTTACGATCGACTCCACGTCGGTCGGATACCCTCGGGTGAAGCGGTGCGTGACGACGCGGATATTTCTCCGTTCCAGCTTGTTCTTGAAGAGCGTGGCGGCGGGCTGCTGATCGAAACGGGTGATGATGACCGCGGCCACGTCGACGCCCCACTCGCGCAGGTCATCGATCAGCTTCATTGCGTCGGCGTCGTACGTGATGCCGAAGTCCGCGCGGATCTTTTTGCGCTCGATGTCTCCCGCATAAATGCAGAGCAGGATGTCGGCCTTGTCCTTGAGCTCCCGGATCAGGCGCATCTTCACATTCGGATCGTAACCGGGGAGAACGCGGGCGGCGTGGTAGTCGAAGAGGAGTTTTCCGCCGAACTCCAGATAGAGCTTATTGTCGAATCGCGTCACACGTTCGATGATTTCGACCATCTGCTCGCGGATATAGCGCTCGTTATCGAATCCGATTATGCTCGGCATAAACTCTTCCGGACCTCCGGCTACGATGGGTTGTCTTCCAAAATGTACAGGACGCTGTCTTTGCGAAGAAAAATCCTCGGCCCCGTGCCGGAGAGGCCGATGCTGAAGCAGTCTTTGTCGTAATACCGGATGCGTCCCTGCAGCTGTTCCCCGTTCGTCAGCACCACTGTCACTTTCGTGCGGGAATCGATCAGGGATCTCAGATATTCGGGTTCTGAGCCCGTTTGTTCCGGTTGCATAAGTTCGTGCACGTCCGGTTGCGGCGGACCGTGATGTTCCGTGTGCCTCTTTTTATAATGGTGCTGCTTGGGGAAAGGGGCAGAAGGCCTCTCGTGGGCAGCATGAAACGGCTGCTGAGGCCTGTTCCTGCGAAACGGTTTTTTGCTATGCGTCCTTGGCGATTGGTCGTGCGGCATCCGTAATCCATTCACTCCATGAGCCGGCGTACAGCCGGGCCAGCCCCAGCCCTGCGTGGGCTATGGCAAGTATGTTGTGCGCGGCGGTAACTCCGGATCCACAATAGCAGATCACGTTTCCCGGCGGAACAGATTTCACAAGTTTCTCGAACCGCCCGCGCAAATCGGCGGCAGGGCGGAATCTGCCCTCCGGTGTCACGTTTTCCTCGCTGGGAGCCGAAAGAGCCCCCGGAATATGGCCGGCCACGGGATCGATCGGTTCGACTTCCCCCCGGAAGCGCGGCCCGCTGCGCGCGTCGAGCAGAACGTACTGCGGATCGCGGCTGATTTCCTGCACCTGCGCCGTGGTGACATAGGCGCCGGGAATCTCGCGCGGCTCGAAACGCTTCGGCGGGCGGGACTCCCGTCCGCTGTGCACGGGCAATCCCGAGCGGACCCACGACGCCCAACCGCCGTCGAGCACCGTAACGCTCGAGTGGCCCGCCCACTGCAGCATCCACCACATGCGGGCGGCCATGGCGCCGGTTGCGTCATCGTAGACGACGACCTGCGTGTCCGCATCGATGCCCCATGCCGAAACGGTTGCTGCAAATGACTCGATCTCGGGGAGAGGATGGCGGCCCGTCTTCCCCTGTATCTTTTTCCCTGAAAGGTCTTCGCCCAGGTGCGCATACACGGCTCCCGGGATGTGCTCTTTCAGATAATCCCTTCGGCCGCGTTCCGTATCGTCGAGCGAAAAGCGGCAGTCGATCACGGCCCAGCGTTCATCTTCCAGATGCAGCCTTAATTCGGATGCGTCAATCAGCAAAGAAAATGCCATGCGACCTCTGCGAGCGAAAAAGCATAATACTATAGAATTTCGGTGACAGTCACCATAACTCCCAAATTCTCGGGAAAACGCGGATTGGACATCAGCCTATCCGAATTTGGGAGTTATGGTGCCTGTCACCGAAACTCATCACATGTTAGAATAGGTGTCCAAAGGAGAGACACCCATGAAACGTCGCGAATTCCTGAAACAGTCTGCCGCCGGAGCTGCCATCACGGTCCTGGGCCGGGCCGGCAAATATGCCGCCGCCGCGGATGCAACCGCGAAAATCGCCCTCGTCCGGACGGAAGACCGGGCCAAGGGCATCGCCGCTGCCCTGAAACTCATTTCATTCCCGTCGCCTGCCGGCAAGAAGGTCCTGATCAAGCCCAATTTCAATACGGCCGATCCAACGCCGGGATCGACGCACAACGATGTGCTGCGTCAGCTCGTGCAGGAAATGAAATCCCGGGGAGCATCCCGCCTCGCCGTCGGCGACAGCTGCGGCCCGGGCAACACCAAATCCGTTATAGAACAGAAGGGGATTCCGGCACTGGGCCAGGAGCTCGGATTCGAGGTCATAAATTTCGATGAACTGCCTGCCGACGGCTGGGTTCACTGCACTCCGCCGAACTCCTATTGGAAAAACGGCTTCAATCTCGCCCGGCCGGTCGTGGAAGCGGAGTATCTCCTGTGGACCTGCTGCCTGAAAACCCACCAGTTCGGCGGCGTGCACAGCATGTCGCTGAAACTCGCGGTCGGCGTCGTGGAAAAGAAAGTCAGATTCCCGGAAATGCACGCGTCCCAGGATCACATGAGGCACATGATCGCCGAGTTGAACCATCCATTCAAGCCGCATCTGATCGTGATGGATGGCGTGGACATCTTCGTGGACGGCGGCCCGATGACGGGGAAGCCGGCGAAAGCGGGCATTATCGTCGCGGGAACGGATCGCATTGCGATAGACGCCGTCGGTCTCGCGGTCCTGAAGAATCACGGCGCAAATGATGCGATCATGTCCAAAAAGATCTTTGAACAGGAACAGCTCGCCCGCGCGGTGGAATTGGGGCTCGGGATCAAATCCCCGAACCAGATCGAAATCGTCACCGCCGATGCGGAAAGCCGCGCTTACGCCGACAAGCTGCGTCCCATCCTCGCGCAAGGCTAGTAGTCGGCAGCCGGCAGTGGGCAGTGGGCAGTGGGCAGTTGTTAGTCGCTAGTGGATAGTCGTTTGCGGAGAGTCTTTATTAAGAATAATTGGCGCAAGAAAACATACAATCCGCCAATAACCACTAAAGACTAACACTGCCCACTGCCCACTGCCCACTGCCTACTGCCTACTGTCTACTGCCAACTGATAACTGCCCACTGCTTAAGGAACCTCGACCATGAAGGTAGCTCTAATAAACACAAACAGAATGCAGCCGCCAGTTGCACCGATTGCGTTGGATTACGTAGCGGAGGCGCTGCACTCTGCCGGGCATGCGATTGAGCTGCTCGATCTTTGCTGGGAAGAGGATCCGGATGCCGCTATCAGGAGGTTCTTTAAAGACGCGAGGTTTGGCCTTATAGGGATGACGCTGCGGAATACGGACGACTGCGCCTTCACCAGCGGTCAGTCCTTTCTTCCGGGATTTGTGGAGCTGGTTCAAGCGGTCCGCGAAAATTCCGATGCTCCAATCGTGGTGGGCGGCGTCGGTTTTTCGGTTATGCCGGAGCGGGTCCTGGAGCTATCGGGCGCCGATTTCGGGATCTGGGGAGAAGGCGAATTCGTCCTGCCGGAGCTGGCGTCGCGGCTGGAGGATAAAATGCCGCATCTTGATTTGCCCAACCTGATCTAGCGCGAGAACGGGAACTGGCGGCGCAATCCGACGGCATGGGGATCGCCGGCAGAACTGCCGGTGATGAGCCGGGCGTGGGTGGATAATAAGAGGTATTTCCGCTACGGCGGGCAGGCTGGATTCGAGACCAAACGCGGCTGTTCCGGACGATGCATTTACTGCGCGGATCCGGTCGCGAAAGGAAATTGCGTACGGCTGCGGCCGCCATCAGCCGTTGTGGACGAACTGGAGCGCCTGGTCGAGCAGGGTATCGACGTCCTGCACACGTGCGACGGCGAGTTCAACATGCCGGAAAAACATGCGATGGAGATTTGCGCCGAAATTGTGAATCGCGGTTTCCGAAACAGGTTGTCCTGGTATGCCTATTGCGCGCCGGCGCCGTTTTCGCGGGAACTCGCAAAAGCAATGCGCGATGCCGGGTGCGTCGGAATAGACTTCGGTATGGACAACGGCAGCCCGGAGATGCTGCGGCGCCTGGGGCGGGCCTTCGGGCCGGCGGACATTTTAAATGCGGCGCAGCGCGCGAAGGAGCAGGGAATCACGGTTATGCTCGACCTGCTGCTTGGGGCTCCCGGGGAGAGCAGAAAAAGCATTGAGGAGACGGTGGCGCTGGTCAGAAAAGCGGACCCGGCGCGAGCCGGCGTTTCGCTGGGAGTACGTGTGTATCCGGGAACCGAACTGGAGTCGCAGGTTTCTGCGGAGGAATACGCGCGCGGGCTTACAGGAGGGAAAAATCCATCGGACCCGGTGTTCTTCCTGGAGCCGCAGATCGCCCCGTATGTTTTTGACTGGCTTAACGAACTCATCGGCGACGACAGGCGTTTTCTTTTTTATGACCCTTCGCGACCGAAGCAGAACTACAACTACAACGCCAATCAGCGCCTCGTGGAAGCTATCCGGAAGGGATACCGCGGCGCCTTCTGGGACATCCTCCGCCTCTACGAATCCGAATAATTCAGGCCAACCACCGCAAATATTCAAGTTGTGACCTCAGAAATTGTCTTCAAATTTGTGAGGAGCAGGGAGGGGTTGGTATCGCTATCGGAATCGAATGGCGCTTAGATAGCGACATCATATCGAACTCCAATAAGGCTGCGCATGAC
>JAEAME010000943.1_pt1 | contig 24153 bp, 23 predicted proteins | sample 8958731 | NCBI WGS metagenome assembly JAEAME01 (sample SAMN16933194, study PRJNA681113) | bioreactor sludge metagenome | isolation source: anerobic bioreactor sludge (Control) | place: India:Bengaluru | collected 2018-10-24 | reverse complement strand
ACGCCTCCTTCGGATCGACGAAAGCAAGCTCCCTCGGATTCCAGTCCGGGATCTCCCCGACCACGTTGCAAACCGTTTCGACCCTGCAGCGGGTGACTTTCCGGAAACCGGCATCGCCGCGGACGGCGCGCTCCCAGGTTTCGGCAAAGGTCCGCCCCAGCGGGGTGGCCGCCCCGTAACCGATCACGAATACCCTTCTGTTCTCCGGCGCCCTCATCGTTTCCTCTTCCCGTTGCACGGCGTGCCGCGGCCGTGCATATCAGTTGACGCGGCGAAATACAAGACAAGCATTGCAGCCTCCGAATCCGAAGGCGTTCTTCAGGACAAACTCCTGATCCAGGTTTCGGGCGCCTTCCGCGACGCAATCCAGCGGAATCTCGGGGTCCGGACGGTGATGAATCGTGGGAAGAAGAATCCCGCGGCGCATTCCCTCCATCGCCAGGATGGATTCGATCGCGCTGGAGGCCCCCATCGCATGGCCGATTTGTGATTTGCAGGCTGAAACCGGCGGCACCCCACGGGGAAACACCTCCCTGAGCACATCCGACTCGACCCGGTCTCCGATCTTCGTCGAAGCGGCGTGCGCATTGACCGCATCGATGTCGGCCGGACCGATGCCGGCATGCCGGATGGTTTCCTCGACGCACCTGCGCACCGTCCCAGGATTTGGGGCCACGACATGATGGGCGTCGGCGGTCATCCCCCATCCGGCCAGCTCGATCCCATAGGCCAGGCCGTGGGCCGCGGCGAACGCACGCGAACCCAGCAGGATGCATCCGGCCCCCTCGGAAACGACGAAGCCCCGCCGGAACAGCGAAAAAGGGCAACTGGCGTCCTGCGGCGGCGCGGGCTCTTCCCCTTCCCTGGGGCGATACGCCCCGTTCATCGTCGCGAATCCGGCCACAATCGGTTCCACCAGCGGAAAGTCCACGGCCCCGCAAATGGCCAGATCCGCCATCCCCTGGGCAATGAACATCGCCCCGAGGATCAAGGAACTGCTTCCGGTGGCGCAGGCCGTTACGATGGAGGAGATGGGGCCGGTCGCCCCGGTGACGATGGCAACCTTGCCGCCCACCATGTTGATGCAGGAATTGGGGTTCATGAAAGGCGGAGGGAGTTTTCCGGCCGCCGTCAGAGCCCGGTCCGCATCGATCAGCGCGTCCAGCCCGCCGATCGCGGAGCTGAACGTGACGGCCGTCCTGGGCGAGAGCTCCGGTGTGATTGCGATGCCGGCCCCCGCAAGGGCACGCATCACCACCAGAAGCGCGTGCCTGAAGACGGGGGACGTCCAGTGGGCCATCTCGCGGGGCCGCAGGAACGGATAAGGGGCGGCGTCGATTTCGGGAACCTGGCCGGCGATCCGGACCGGGAATCGGTCGCGAAGCGGAAAGCGGGTCAGCGCCCCTATGCCGCTTTCCCCCGCCGCTGCCCGGCGCCACTGTTCTTCCGGCTCCGTCCCCAGCGGCGACACAAAGTCATATCCGAGAATGACAGGCTTTTTGTCCATATCCATCATACATTTCCTGCCTGAAGGCTGTTCAAAAATGGCCGGATGCAAGGCCCCCGAAACCCTGAGCCGTGAGGCGTACCGGATGGCACGTTGAGCGGTGAAGGATGAGGAAAACGTCGCAAACGGCTATTTTTCAACAGCCTTCCGGATTTACCAGGGGATGAACCGGTAAAGCTTGGCGAACATCTCGTAGACCTCGATCCAGTTCTGGAGATCCTTGGCCGAGCGCAGGTGTGCCCTTTTGTTCACCATCACCCAGCTCATGTGGGCGGCGCCGTCCTTGCAGGTCGTGCAATCGCGGGTAGCCGACGTGCAGCAGCGGTGCATCGTTTTCAGATCGGCCGCCCAGCGGATAAAACGGATGAGGCGCTTCGGGCGTGGGGTGCGATTGTCCAACGGTTCCGTCACGGAGGGGCATTCGCTCCAAGAAAACGGCCGTCCCAGCATCCGTCCGGTTGTGATGATCTCGTGGTAATAGCGGCAGGAGATGACGGTCCGGGGATAGCGATCGAGCATCTCGTCCATTTCGACGCGGATTTCGGCGAGCTGAGAGGGGGTCCAGGAGAATCCGTTCACTCCCTCGTCGTTCGACAGAAGCTGCATATGCACCTTGAGACCGGCGTCGGCAATCTTCCGGATCACGCGCTCCGTCCGTCCAAGCTGGCGAGGGGTGATGGTGTAGAGATAATAGGCATCCGGATCGCCGGCGTAGTTCCGGCTGGAGACGGCAAAGACATCCTTTCCCCGGAGCAGCTTTTCATCCTCTTCGTCGCCCCAGACGGAGATGCCCACCATCAACCCCGGAAAACGATCGCGGGGAATCCGGATCAGGCCGTTGGTTGCGCAATAGGTGGGAAGGCGTTTGTAGAAGGCTTCGACGCGGTCGAGATAGAGGGTCGGTTCGCCTCCGATCAGGATGGCCAGGTTGACTCCCCGCTGCCGCTCCCGTTCCACAAATTCTTCCCACTTCCCCGGATCCTCTTCTTCGGGAGCGGCCTTGTGTTCATCGGAGGAAAAGAAAAAACACCCCTTGCAGCGCAGATTGCACCGGTTCGTGACGTCGTAAATGGAACTGCGGATGTTCAGGCGGGAGATCGCCTTGTATCGCTCGTACCAATCCTTGTCCAGCAAAGTACTGACCGTTTGCATGATCATCGCTTCCCGATTTCAGCATGTCCCGGAGGAGAGACCATTTCCTCACAGAGATTCTCGCTCTTTTCGTACCCCATCACCCAGACGGCCAGATAGGTGTCGACATAGTCCAGCCAGGACCGGAAGGTCCGCGGGTCCGTCGCATGGCGATAGAGCCGCGCCGTCACCACGGCGCTTCCCGCGGCGTAGTGCCGGCAGTCGGCGCAATCCGTATCGGGGACACAGCAGGCGGCGGCCCGGTCCCAAGTCAGATCGGTCCGAAACTGACGGAAGGAACGACCGAGACCGATCTCCGTCGAAGGATTCATCCGTGGATAAGAACAGCCGTAAAGCTCGTGAAGCCCCCGTTCATGGGTATGGGCTGCGGCTCCGTAAGGGGAATACAGCACCTGTCCTGGATGCCGGGCCATCATCTCGACCATCATTTCCCGGGTACGGATCAGTGAGCTCGGATCGTGACGGAGCGGACCCGAATAACCGACCGGTGATGAAAAGACATTGAACGTGAAACGGCAACCGGCGGACGCGAGCCCATCGGCGATTTCGGCCGCCTCACCGATATTCTCCCGGGTAAAGGTGTAGACGAACACGGCCCTCGGGTCTCCGCGGTAATTTTCAATCTGGCGGTCGAGGAGCCTGTCGGCCCTTCGCACGCGGAGGCTGGTGGCGTCATTCCCCCAGACGGAAATGTGGATCTTGTATCCGACGGAGGGATCGATCCGCCGGACGCCGTTGGTGGCAATGCAGCCCAGCGGCATCTCTTCAAAACAGGCTTTCAGCAGCTCCGGAACCAGCGAAGGCTCCGCGCCGGCCAGCACGACATAGGTGATCCCGCGCGCCTTTTCCGCCTGCATGAGCGCACGCCACGCCTCGGGGTCCCGGTTTTCTTCGGCAAACTGCTTTTCCCCTTCATAGTAGTAGCAGCCGTCGCAGCGCAGATTGCAGCGGTTGCTCATGTCATAGGTGGATTCCCTCAGAAAAAAGTATTTCCGGACCTTCTCCCAACGGGTCTTCACTTCCGGGTCCGACAACAGCTCGGAAAATTTCAATCGCCCATGAAGCGGATTCATTTCGGAGCCGTCATGCCGGGACGGCTCCATCCGCGGTTCTATAGCCGTCTTTGCCATCATGGTCTGATTTTCGTCATCCCGCATCCTTTTTTTCAGGGTCTCCATCCGTTGTGCAACTTTCGACATCTTCAGGAATCACGATCCTTGCGTCCTTGGAGGCGGGATTGCACATATTCCGCAATCAGCCGGACGGTCTTCAGCTTGGGATAGTCGTCCTCGTCGATGAAGACGCCGTACTCGTCCTGCAGCACCAAAGCCACGGTCGCCAGGTCCATGCTGTCCACTCCGAGTTCATCCACCAGGTCCATGTCGGGATCAAACGACTCCGGCGTGATGTCCTCCAGCTTCAGCTCCTCAATGATAATCTCGGCAATCCGGATCATCCGTTCCCGGATTTCTTTGCTCTCCGGCATGATTCAACCTCCCCGTGCAAAAGAAATATCCGCCCCGATACCCCTGGGCGGCGTATTGCACGTGGGTACTTTCGTAAATATTCCTCCGGCTTGTCAAGGAATTTTTGTTCCAACTCTCAACACACCGCTGCAAACCGCTTCTCCTCTTAAAGAAATCGTGAAGGCATAGGACGGTTCTTCCCGACCGGAGCTCCTCTTCACCTCCAGTTCAACCTCGTCGTCCGGCCTGACGGGCAGTCGGAAACGGACCCGACGGACCCCCATGATCGTGACGGATCTCCCTTGATTCCGTTCCCAAGTCGTCACGGCCTCCTGGACCATTGCAATCAGCGCGATCCCCGGCACGATCGGGTGGCCCGGGAAATGGCCTGAAAACCAGTCCGAATCGCGTGGAAACCGCACCGCGGCTTCGACACGTTGCGCCGTTCCTGAAAACCGGATCCATTCATAACGAAAATGCGCGTCCATCCCTTCCTCCCGTTCGCGGATGGATTTTGGATTGCGCCATCCGGCATGATCCTCGGATCGCACCTTCATCCCCGTTCAGGGTTCCCGACACCCGCAAACCGGCGGTCACGATGTTCCTTGCGCGGATCGTCCCCGCTTTTCGTAACGTCTCCGTTCACCGGAGCAGCAATTCCCAGAGGGGACCGGTTCGACCGCGCGCGTACATCCGGGTCACAATCCTCTCCGTCTCTTCTCCGCCGTCTCCATAGATCCAGTTGATCCGGCCGCGTGCCTGTCTTTTGACCCTGTCGATGACCGCCTCAGCCGTGATGCCTTTCGACCGGTAGAAGATCGGCGAGAGCAAGTTCTGATCCGTCCCGATCTGCCCCTCCTTCAAGGCGAGATCGTACAGTGCGGTGTGCGGAAAGATCCGGACGCCGCACATGAGGAAGAATGCCGCCTTCCCCAGCGCCTCCATGCGGTTCAGGGTTTCGTCCAGGGTTCCGGCATCCTCCCCGGGTCCCCCCAGAAGGAAATAGTGGGCAATGTATGCCCCCGCCTTCCGGGCGCTCTCGTGTGCAGTCAGGACGTCTTTCACGCCAAACGGCTTCCCGTATCGCTTCAACTGGGGATCACAGAGGGATTCCGTCCCGAACTCGGCGTGGGTCCATCCGGCCTCGGCGAGGGTATCGTAATAACCGTCAGGCATGCGCATCGGGGCCAGAAAGGCCCCCCAGGGAACGACGAGCCCCTCGCTGCGGAAGGCTCTGGCCACGGCCAAGCTGTGTCCGACATCGGCATTGAATGCCGAATCGGTGATGAAAAGAAATCTGGCCCCCATCTCCTGAAGTTCCCGCGCCTCCCGGGCGACCTCCCTGGGAGGAACCAACCGCATCCGGTGCCCCTCCATGTAGGGATAGGTGCAGTAGATGCATCGGAAGGGGCATCCCCTCTTCGTCTGCAGGTTCAAGATTCCCCCATGCTCCAGGTAGAACCGCCGTATATCGTCGGCAGGTCGCATCCGCCTGGTTACGGCGCCCGTCCAGGAAACAGGCTCCCTGACGGCTCCGCCCCGGACCAGGATCCCCGGCAGAGCGGACGGATCGTCTCCTTTTTCGAGGGCATCGAGCAGGCAAACCGTATGTTCCCCTTCCCCGACGACCCCGAAATCGGCATCCAGCAGAGACATCAACTCCCCCGGGAAAATGGAAAATCCGCTCCCTCCGAGCAGGATCGGAGCCTCTGTGCAGCGCCTGAGGAGACCGACGATCCGTTCATATCCCGGAACGAAATTTTTCACGGCCAGCGTGTCCACATTATCGATATTCCGGATGGACAAACCGACCACCTCCGGATGAAAATCCCTCACGGCCGCCTGTATCCTCTGCTCTCCGCCAGCCTCGTTCACATCCAAAAGGTGAACCTCGTGCCGCGGCGTCAAGGCCCCGACAAGATAATCGAGGCCCAACGGATAGACAGGGTGCGGGGTGCGGGTCGCATTGGCGGAAATCAAAAGCACTCGCATCGATTGGAAACTCCGATCCCGATCACGGGCTCCCCGTTTAAAACGGATGTCTTGCATAACCCAAAAGAGCTTTCCACGCCACTAAATTCAAGGTCGCCGAATCACGATCTCCGTCCGGTTGTGCGGGTCGGAACGTTCAAACCCGGCGGCTCCCCAATTCCGATTGACACAAAACCCTCCCTCTCCTATATTCAGACCGTGTTGAACGATCATCGGGAGATTCGCCATGGACAAGATTTCAGGATGGATTCCAAAAGCGATCGGCTTCATTCGGCGGGACATCTGGAGAATCCGCCGAACCAACCTGCCGCCGGGAAAATCCTTCTTCCTCCAGTTACTGCGGGTGCTGATCCTTTCGATCCGCGGATTCGATGAAGACAAATGTCAGCTCCGGGCATCGGCAATCACCTTTTACTCCCTGATCTCCGTCGTTCCGGTGGCCGCCATGGCCTTCGGCATCGCCAAGGGATTCGGTTTCGAAAAGATGCTGGAGGCGCAGTTGCGCAGCAAACTGGCCGGGCACGAAGAGATCCTCGACAAGGTCATTCAGTTTTCGCATTCGCTGCTGGAGAGCACCAAAGGGGGATTGCTCGCGGGCATCGGCCTGATCGTTCTTTTCTGGTCCGTGATCAAGGTTCTGGGGCAAATTGAAGACTCCCTCAACGATATCTGGGGGATCAAGGAACGGCGCTCGCTGGGACGGAAATTCGCCGACTACCTGTCGCTCATGCTGATCTGCCCGATCCTCATCATCCTCTCCAGCAGCGTGACCATCTTCATCACCACCCAGATCACCCTGATCCTGGAAAAAATCACATTTCTGGGCGCCTTCAGCTCGGCGGTCCTTTTTCTTGTTGAACTGTTGCCGTATGTTCTTTTGTGGGGGCTGTTTACGTTCCTGTACATCTTCATGCCGAACACCAAGGTGCGCTTCGGCTCCGGCCTGCTGGCCGGGATCATCACCGGCACCATCTTTCAAATCGTTCAATGGGCCTACATCACCTTTCAGATCGGGGCGACGCAATACAACGCCATCTACGGCAGTTTTGCCGCTTTTCCACTTTTCCTGGTCTGGCTGCAGATCAGTTGGCTGATTGTCCTCTTCGGGGCCGAGCTCTCCTTTGCCCATCAGAACGTGGATACCTATGAGTTCGAACCGGACGCCCTCCAGGCGAGTCACCGTCTCAAAAAACTGCTTTCCCTTCAAATTGCGCAACATGTCATCCGGAACTTCGCCCGGGGAGGAAACCCGTCGACCGCGCCGCAGATATCCCATAAGCTGGAAATTCCGATCCGTCTCGTCAATGAAATCCTCTTCACCCTGGTTAAAAGCGGCATCTTTTCGACATGCGGGGCCGAGGGAGAGGGAGAACGGGGATTCCAGCCGGCCCGTGACATTCATCTTCTGACCATCCACTCGGTCATCGAGGCGATCGAGCTTTGCGGAATCAACACGATCCCCTTTGCCCATACCCCCGAGTTTTCCACGCTGTCCGAGACGGTGGCGACTTTCGAGAAGGCAATTGAACATCTTCCCGAAAACAGGTTGCTGAAGGACGTTTGACCCGCGGATCCCGACCGATTAAAATCCATGTCCCGTGATGCTGCCGAACCGCAACCACTGAAGACGGAAAACCGGAGCGACTTGGCCTGGCTTGCACGGATCTGCATAGGGCGCATTTTCTTTGCATGGGTCTTCACCAGTTACTCGGCGGCGCTGCCTTTGTTGAAAACCGATTGGGACATGTCGGCCGGCCAGGCCGGCCTGGTGCAATCGGCCTGGCATGCCGGTTATCTGATATCATTGTTCGCGGTCGGATTCGCCGCCGACCGCCACGGCGCCAAAAAAACCTATCTGGTTGGAAGCGTGCTGGCCGGCTTCAGCGCGCTGATGTTCGCTTTTTTCGCAAACGGCTTTACCTCCGGTCTGATCCTGTACGGGTTCACCGGATTGTGTTCAGGGGCGTCGTACACGCCGGGCTTGACGCTCGTTGCGGAACGCTTCACCTCCCGTCATCGGGGCCGCGCCATGGGGTGGTTTCTCGCCGCGGCCTCGCTCGGTTATGGTCTGTCGCTGCTCCTGAGCGGATTCCTGATGCCGCATCTCGGGTGGCGCGGCTCGTTCATCGCGACCGCGTCCGGACCGTTCGTCGGAATGCTCATCTCCTTCTGGACGCTCCGGGAGACCCCCAATGTGGTTCATCCCCACAACCGCCAGTTCGCCGGCATCCTCGCCCTGCGAGAGGTCTGGCGGAACCGGCCGGCCATGCTCCTGATCTGGGCGTATGTGTTCCATGTATGGGAACTGCTGGGATTATGGGCATGGCTGCCGGCTTATCTGGCGGCATCGATCGCACAGAAGGGCGCCTTGACGATACAGGCTGCCGGCGCCGGCGCCCTTCTGACGGCGCTTACATACATCACCAGCATGGGCGGAAGCATTGGCGGCGGCGCCATGTCGGATCGCTGGGGACGAACCCGGACCATCCTCTGGGGAGCATGCCTGAGCCTTGTCTGCTCCCTCCTGTTCGGCTGGATGATGACGCTTCCGCTGTGGTTTCTGGTCACTGTCGCCGCGATCTACAACATGACGGCCATCGCCGATTCGTCCATCTATTCGACGGCGCTCACGGAACTGGTCCCGCCTCACTGTCTGGGCGCAGCATATGCACTACGCTCAGTCCTTGGTTTCGGCGCCGGCATCATCAGTCCCTGGGCATTCGGGCTCGTCCTCGACTGGGTGCAAGGCGAAACGCTCCGCTCGACGACGATGGCCTGGGGTCTGGCATGGACGGCGCTCGGCGTCGAAGCAGGGTTTGGGCCGCTGATGACGGTTCTGTTGCGCGGAAGGCCCGAGGCGGAAAAGATGGCCGGCGGGAGAAGATAGACGGACGCGCAATTTCCCGAAGAGGCCGAAAAGCATTCCATCATGGCGTGCCGTTCATTCTGCGGCCCGTTCATCGGAATCATGAAGATGTACCATCACCGATCGATCGATCAGATCCGACAGGGGAAGGATCTCGTATTCCTTGTTCGTCAAGCCCGAGAGGATCCGCTCGATCTCCGCGATCCATCTTTCGGCTCCATCCCCTCCCCTCGGCACGACATCGTGCAGCAAAATGATATCCCCGGGGCGGACCTTTTCCAGGATGATCTCCGCCAAACCCCCAATCCGCCGGTTGCCGAAGTCAAGGGCACGGCAGCTGAAGTTCACACAATCCATGCCGAGCTCCTTCAAGACCCCCGACAGCTTGGGATTCGTGATCCCGACGGGAGGCCGAAAGGTCAGCGGACGGATGCCGTAAGCCGCAAGCGCATCCTGAGCCAATGCGATTTCGTTGCGGAGCGTTGCCCGTGAACGCAGCATCAGCAGGGGGTCGTGATGATAGGAGTGATTCCCTATGGTGTGTCCGTGAGAGAGGATTCCCCGGATCAGTTCCGGATATCGTTCCGCCTTTGCTCCGGTCACAAAAAACGTCGCGGGCGCGCCATGACACCGCAAAAGCTCCAGCAGCCGAGGGGAAATCTTCGGATCCGGCCCGTCATCGAAGGTCAGGGCGACCGACCTTCCCTCTTTTTTCCCCCGGCTGATCACGGGAAGGAAGAATCCGAATCCGGGGAGAAAGGGGGCAACCATACAGGCGAGAACGAATAAGGCCAGCGGGATCATCGCCAGCGCCGGCCGGATCAGCAGCAGCAGGCCGGCGAGGAGAAAAGCCGTCGCCCCGGCAATCATGGCCGGCGAAGGCGCTCCCCGTATGCCGGCCGCAAACGGGCTGCTTCTCATCCGGCCGGACTTCTCCTTCGGGAAAGACGTCGCGAAGACCTTCGGCGGGTTACCTTCGGACGATGAGGCTTCCAGGCGTTTCACCAGACGCCTCGCCGCCCATTGCAGCAACGGCCTGATATAAGGGGTGCCGGCACAGTACAATCCGATCCAGAAAACGACATGAGACAGTCCATAGGTCACCGGACCGCCCGCAACAACAATCAGGGGCTCTTTCAGATGGTAGGAGATCCAGGCCAGCAGCCCCACAGCCGGCCAGCCGATGATATAACTCAAGCCGATGAGCCCCAAGCCCATCCAGATCCTCGGCGTCGGTTTTGAAGCGATCGTCGCGGGGTCTTCCTCTTTCATCAGTGCATCACGGACAAAACGGCTGGTCGCCAGCCGGGCCATGAGTCCTTGAACGATCGATTTCCCCGACATCCTCACCTCCTTTCGCTTCGAAAGGGTCGCCACGATTCTTTTTGTATTGATACACGCATTGTTTTGTATTATCAATCCAATATGAAGATGATCCTCCAGTTCGACCCTTACCGGTCGATCGCCATATGCGGGAACCGGCCGCGTTCCGCCGTCCGCCGGTAAAATGACCCATGAACGCGAATCCATCCCATGATCCCGATAGCCCGGAAACCGAACATCCCTGGCGGCAAACCCTTTACATCCTGTTCGTCGCGCAGTTCCTGTCGATGATCGGTTTCGCGTTCGTGCTTCCCTTTCTTCCCTTTTACGTCCGTGAGCTGGGGATCACCGACGAACGGATGGTCCCTGTTTGGGCAGGGGTTCTGGTCGCCTCCGGCAGTCTCGTCATGGCCTTTTTCTCGCCCCTCTGGGGGTGGCTGTCCGACCGGTACGGCCGAAAGATCATGGTGGAACGCGCCATGTTCGGCGGTGCCGTCATCACCTTCGCGATGGGGCTTGTCACCGACGTTTGGCAGCTCCTCTTCCTCCGTATCCTTTCCGGCGCGACGACCGGCACGATTTCGGCCTCCATTGCGCTGGTCTCATCGGTGGTCCCCAGACAGAGACTGGGATATGCACTGGGGCTTATGCAGGTAGCGGTTTTTCTCGGTATGACGCTCGGACCGTGGATCGGGGGGATCCTGGCCGATCTCGCCGGATACCGGCTCACCTTCATGGCGGGCGGCGTTATTTTACTCCTGGGTGGAACCCTCGTTCTTTTCGGAACCCGGGAGCGGTTCGTTCGGCCGTCGGTGGAGAAACTGGCAAAAGACGACCGGATGCTCTCCCTGCTGGCTTACAGCGGTTTTCCCGCCATGCTCGCCCTTTTCTTTTTCTTCAATTTCACGGTGCATTTCGTCGCCCCGATCCTGCCGCTCTTCATCGAAACGATGTGCGACCCGGCGATGGGCGGCGTCGCTTCAACGACAGGTCTGCTGTTCGCAATCAGCGGCGGAGCGGCGGCGATGGCCGCCGGCGGTGTCGGCTATCTCGGCGACCGGATCGGCCACCGAAGGATCCTGCTGTGTCATCTCCTGCTGACCGCCGTGATCATCCTGCTGCACGGGGCGGCGCAGGGGATCCTGCATCTGGTTCTGCTTCGGGCACTCTACGGCCTGGCGGCCGGCGGAATCCTGCCGACGATGAACGCCCTGGTCGGACGTCTGATCCCGCAGGAGAGCTACGGAAAAGCCTACGGTCTGACCTCTTCCATGATCAGCCTGGGAATGGCGGCCGGCCCTTTCTTCGGCGGGATGATGGCCTCCTATTGGGGGTACCGCTGGCCCTTTGTCCTCGTCGGTGCGATGATGATTGTCGTCGCAGTGCCCGCGATGATCCGTCTCCGCTCCCGCTGATCGCAAAGCAACTGAACATTCTGCTTGACAATAGAACGTCTGTTCTATAAAAGGAGGCGCATGAAAGAAAAACGCACCCTCCGATCCGTCCGGAAGATTCTCCTCGTTTTCTTCCGGGAAAAACAGCGGATGCCCTCCTATGCCGAGATGATCGGCCTGTTGGGGGTCCGCTCGAAGAGTGTCGTCCACTTCTGGGTCGAAAAACTGATCGCCGCCGGTCTGCTTGCACGGGACGATACGGGCCACCTGAGCCTGACGAAACGCCCCTTTGCCGTCCCCCGCCTCGGATCCATTCGGGCTGGCTTTCCCTCCCCGGAGGAAGAGGCCCTCTGCGACATTCTCTCCATGGACGAGTATCTGATCACACGGCCGGAGGCCTCCTTCTTGCTCCAGGTCAGCGGAGATTCGATGAACGGGGCGGGAATCATGGAGGGGGATCTCGTCGTTGTGGAACGGGGGAGGGATCCCAAGGGAGGCGATATTGTAATCGCCGAGGTGGACGGGGAGTGGACGATGAAGCACTTCCGGCGGGAGGGGAAGACGGTGGTCCTGGAGGCAGCCAATCCGAGGTATCCCCCGATTCGTCCGAAGGAGGAGCTTAAAATCGGGGGGGTCGTTACGGCCGTCATCCGGAAATATCTCTGACGATGGCTCTTTCGTCATAAAGATCCGCAGCAGGATATAGACAAACCATCCCGTGCCGAAACAAAAAAAGAGCACCGCAAAAATCCGTTCCCGCAAATCATTTTCAGCCATCTTATGGGGATCCGGATCGGAGTGTTGGCACTCCGTTCCGCACCGTTTCGTCTAAACAAGATTGAAAAAGCAATGGAATGTCCATGAAAAAAGTGATACGAAGGAACCGTCATCCATCCATCTTGATTGAATCTGGGAGGATCCATTTGATGAAAATTTTTTTCGGCAAGAGGGCTGTCATCCTGTCCGTCTTTTTGTCGCTTTTGATTCTCGGACCCTACGGGGATAGCCGTGTCTCGGCGATCGATCGCACCACCTACAAGGGTCTCAAGACCTTCAGCGAGGTCCTGGACATGGTGGATAAGAATTATGTGGAACCCGTGGAAACAGACAAGCTGTTGCAGGGAGCCATCAACGGCATGATCAAATCCCTCGATCCCCACAGCAGTTTTATGACCGCCGAGATGTACAAGGAACTGGAGGTGGAGACACGGGGAAGCTTTGGCGGGATTGGCATTGAAATCACTCTGCTGAAGGATGTTTTGACCGTGGTTTCCCCGATCGAGGATACGCCCGCATACAACGCCGGGGTGAAGGCCGGCGACCAGATTATCCGGATCAATGGAAAATCAACCAAGGACATCACTGTCCTGGATGCGGTCAAACAGCTTCGCGGTCCGAAGGATACGAAGGTGACCATCACCATCCTTCGCGAGGGGATGGCCAAGCCGAAGGATATCGAGCTCATCCGCAGCATCATTTCGATCAAGAGCGTCAAGTCGAAGGTTTTTGACGACCACATCGGCTACATCCGAATTTCCGCCTTTCAGGAGCGGACGGGAGACGACCTGAAGAAGATCCTCCGGGAGATTGAATCCAAGGCGCATCCGCTAAAAGGGATTGTTCTGGACATGAGGAACAACCCCGGTGGACTGCTGCACCAATCCGTGGAAGTGTCGGACGCCTTTTTGAAGTCGGGAAGTATCGTCTCCACTCGCGGCCGTGCCAAAAGCATGGAGAGCCAGACGTCGGCAAAGGACAACGGGGATGAGCCGACCTGCCCGATGGTCGTTCTGGTCAATGAAGGAACCGCCAGCGCCGCGGAAATCGTCTCCGGCGCGCTGCAGGACAACGGGCGGGCCGTGATCATCGGAACCCAGACCTTCGGCAAGGGCTCGGTTCAGACGATCATTCCCCTTGAGGACGGTGCGGCCCTGAAACTCACAACGGCCAGATACTATACCCCCAAGGGTCGGTCCATCCAGGCGGAAGGAATTACACCGGACATTGTGGTCAAACGGACCCGACCGGCAGATGAAAAGGAGGATGCCGACAACGCCCAGGTCCGCGAGAAAGATCTGAAGGGACACATCAAATCGCCGAAAGAGAACGACGCCAGGATGCTGGAAGCCCGGAAAGATGAGGATCACATCGATCAGGACAATCAGTTGAAAAACGCGATCGATATCCTGAAAAGCTGGGACATTCTGAAAAAGAATTCCAAAGAGTAAACGGAACCGGCAAAACGGAGAATGGAACAGGTCATCAGAAAACGTGAAACGATTTCCGTTCCGGGCGGTCGTGATCGTCGCCGCTCTTATCGCGGCGGTTGTTCTTTTCGCCGAAAGGGTGGTTCAACGTCCGGAGGACCTGACCTCCCACAGAAGCCTCGAAAAGTAAACGCCGACATCGAAGGATGAAACGATAGGGCCGGAGACCGAGGCCCCCGTCCAGTCACAGCCGATCGCAATCATTATCGACGACATCGGTTTCGATCTCCAGATCGTTCGGAAACTGGCGAGCCTTCCTCTGCCTGTCTCCTTTGCCATTCTTCCGTATACTCCCCACGCTGTGGAGGCGGCGCGGCTTTTGCATGCGGCGGGAAAAGAGATCCTTCTCCATTTTCCCATGGAATCCGTCGGTTATCCGGACGTATTTCCAGGGGAAGGGGCGCTGACGACGGATATGACCGCGGGAGAGATTCGAAGCCGTGTGCGTGAGGCCGTCGCGGCGGTGCCGTTCATTTCGGGAGTGAACAACCACATGGGCTCGCGTTTCATGGAGGACGGGGCACGGCTCGCCGTTGTCATGGAGGAACTGAAGGCAAAAAATCTTTTTTTTATAGACAGCCTGACGACCGAATCTTCCCGGGGGAGGGAGTCGGCCAAACGTGCAGGCGTTCGTTTTGCCGCAAGAGATATCTTTATTGATCATGTCCCCGGCCGGGATGCCGCCCTGAAGAACCTGACCGGCATGGTTCGAAAGGAACGGACGAACGGTTGGCCGATCCTGATGATCGGCCATCCTCACCGGGAAACGGAACTGGCGATCCGCGCGGCGATACCGATCTGGCAGGCCGAGGGAATCCAGGTGATCAGCATTTCAGCCTGCCTCGGGGATCCGCGCGGGGAGAAAAGCGAGACGCGCCGGCAACAACAGGCTGAACCATGAATCGCCTTCGAAAGGAACCTGATCAATGATCCGGATGTTTCTCCGCACGATCGGTTGGGGAGTTTTCGTGGTGCTGCTGGTCGGCTGCAGCGTCTTCCCTTTGCGGAAAGAGAGTGCATCCGCACCATCTCCCATCGCGCATTCCCGTTCCGCCGCCTATCATTACAGCCTCGGGATTCTCCATGCCCTGAATGAGAATCCGGACGAGGCCATCCGAGAGATGGAAGAAGCCCTTCGCATCGATCCCGATTCCGCATACCTGGCCGGGGAGTTGGCATCGCTCTATATGGAACGGGGGGATGCCGAAAAAGCCCTCGCGATCTGCCGCAGGACGCTGGAGAAGCATCCGAACGACGGGGACATTCGTCTGCTGCTGGGCGGCTTCTATCTGAACGGCAAAGACTACGCAAACGCGGCAGCGGAATACCGGCGGGTCGTCGATCTGCAGCCGAAAAATGCCATGGCCCTATTCTACCTGGGAACCAGCCTGGCAGAATTGAAGCGGTTCGATGAGGCAATCGCCGCCTTCCGTGAGCTTCTGGCAATCGATCCCGAGCACTTCATGGGGAACTACTACCTGGCCCGGCTGCTGTCCGATATGAAACGGTACGACGAGGCCACGACGGGATTTAAAAAAGTCCTATCCGTTCGTCCCGAGTTCGAACCGGCCATGATCGACCTCGCAATCCTCTATGAAAAGCAGAGGAAAATCCCTGAGGCGATCGAAGTGTATCGGAACACCGTCGATCTTTTCCCCGCCAGGATCCAGGCGCGGATCAAACTGGGGGAACTGTACCTTCGGGAACAGCGTTACGACGAGGCAGAGGAAGCGTTCCGGGAGGTCTTAAAATTGGACGCCGGCAACCGGGAGGTGAGGATGACCCTGGCGCTCATCTCCCTGGAACGGGGCAAGAATGAACAAGCCATCGGGATGCTGACGGCTCTGTTGCGCGAATACCCGACCGAATACCGAATCATGTATCTTCTCGGCACAACATATGAGGATATCCGGGCCGATGACGCGGCCCTGGACGTTCTGCAGGGCATTCCTGCATCGTCGGAGTATTTCGGCAGTGCCCAGATCCGGATCGGAATGATGCTGAAAAAAAGGCACGAAGTGGACAAGGCCGTCGATTCGCTTCGCCGGGCCATCGCAAAGAAAAAGGACATCCCGGGTCTGTATGCATACCTTGCCTCTCTCTATGAGGAGGGGGAAAAATATTCCGAGGCGGAGGAGCTCCTCCGGGAAGGGTTGCGGCTGAGCCCCGAAAGCGTCGATCTGCACTTCGGCCTCGGGGTTCTCTTCGAAAAGACGGATCGTTTCGAGGAAAGCGTCCTGTCCATGAGAACCGTTTTAAGGCTCGAACCGGATCATGCCGAGGCGCTCAACTTCATCGGCTATATGTATGCGGATCGGGGGATCCATCTGGAAGAAGCAGAGAAGATGATCCGGAGGGCGCTCGAACTGAAACCGGGGAACGGCTATATGATCGACTCGCTGGGCTGGGTCTGCTTTCGACAGAACCGTATGGAGGAGGCCATCCGGTATCTGAAGGAGGCTTCCGAAATTCTCCCGGAAGATGCGGCCATTCTGGAACATCTCGGAGATGTCTATCTCCAATCCGGACACCTCGTGGAGGCGGCCGAAGCTTACGATAAAGCGATCCGCTACAATCCCGGAAGCGATCTGCTGCGGAAAAAACGGGACAGCCTCCGTCAGGGGAACACCCCCTGATTCGAATCTTACGCCTACGAAAGCACCGGCCATGAATCGGGTGGGATGTTTTTCGCAGCTTGGAGAATGAATGCAAGCGACCCGCGGACAGATACGTCATGCCCGTTCGTTGCTCTGGATGGTGCTCATCGGCCTTTCAGTCGCCGGCTGCGCCGGTCGCGCGCCTTTCGTTCCTCCCGCATTCTACGACTCTCCCGAGGCAGCGCTCCGGATTCTTACGGCAAACTTCCCCAGCGGACAGACGGTCACGGCTGCGGCTCGCATTGAAATCGATCACCAAGACAAGCGATATCTGTTGAGGGCCGCCGTAATGATGAAAAGACCGGATCTGCTTCGCGTAGAATCCATTCCTTTGCTGGGCCCCCCGGATTTCTTCCTTTCTGCCGCCAACGGCGAACTCCGTGTCTTTCTGCCCATGAAGAACGCGTTCTATCGGGGCCCGGACACTCCCGATAACGTTTCTCGCTTTTTCCCCATTTCCATCTCGGTCTCCGACATGGTGCCTATACTGATGGGCATTCCTCCCGATGGTCCCGATCAGGCGACTGCATATCGGGGAATCCGGGAAGAAGGGCTTTATCGCATGGATCACTACCCTTCGGGAAGGAGGACGCGCTCCCTGTGGATCGAACCGGAAGCCGGACGGCTCATCCGCTTCCAGAAATTTACGGATGAAGGAACGGTCTTGTATACGGCGGAGTTATCGGAGCATGTCCGTGTCGGGGATGGCTATCTGCCACGGAAAGTAATGATCCGGGGAGCGGACATGTCCACACTGACGGTTCGGCAAGACGATCCGCGGCACATCACCGCCGATCCGGAATCCTTCCCGCTGGCGATCCCGGCAGGAACGATTCCGATCTTGCTGAACCCTTAGACCCGGCACTTCCAAAATCACTTGATTTCGATGAGTTTCGCCCGGGCGATCCGGGCCTGACTGGTGTTCGGATAGTCCTTGATCACCTGCTGGAGAAGGAGCTTTGCGCTCACGTTATCCCCCAGACTCTGGAAAGAGAGACCCTGTTTGAGAAGAGCATGAGGAACCCGATTCCCATCCGGAAAGCTCTTCACCACCTTTTCATATTCGACGATCGCCTTTTCATATTTCTTTTCAAAATAATAGCACTCGCCGATCCAAAACTGCGCATTGTCGGAAAATTCGGTATCGGGGTACTGCTTGAGGAAACTTTCAAATGCCTCTCGTGACTTCTCATACTTCGCCTCCTTGAAAAGTTCATAGGCGGCGTTGTAAAGAGATTCTTTGTCCGTCCTGCTCTTGCCGGGCACCTCTTTCGCAGGTGAAGCCGGAGGCTGTTTCCCGGCCTTCTCCGCAGCGGCTTTTCCTTCCGCCTTCCCGATCCCAAGAAAATTTTCAATGAAGTTGATCTTGAAAGTGAGGTTGTCCAGTTTTTCCCGTAGCGCCTTCTCCTCCTCATCCCGTTTTGCCGTCCTGGCGGATACAGAACCCGTCTCTTTCCGAAGGCCGTCGATTGTCCCGCGAATCTGCTGGAGTTGTTCCCGGAGTTCCGTGATTTCGGCTCGACCTTCCGCCTGACTTGCCCGCAACGGCTGAATGGCTTTTTCCTGGGTATTTGCAACCTCACTGCGGAGACCCGCAATCTCGTCTCGGAGCGGCATTTGTCTCTGCTCGACGGCAATGATTTTTTCGTTGGTCATCTGGATCTGACGGTTCAAATCGGCGCGAACACGGCGCAGATCATCTGTTGTGGCGCAACCGGCAATCGAACAGACAACGAAAAAAAGAACGGGCAGACACTTGCGCAAAACTCTTTCCTCCATGATGGTTTCACATTCATCAAAAAATGAGACGAGTGTAAGATCAGTCAGCCAAATACAAGAGTCCTGTGAGTCACATTTCCGATCGCAACTCACAGGACCGCTCATACCACCGGGACGATCGTCGCACTCCCGAACCGAATGTCCTCAACCGCATCCGCTTTACTGCACCATCGGCAAGCTTCCCTGCGGACACCGTTCGGTCAGGTTAAACCTATGCCTCTAACTTTACTTTACAGGCGGGAAAACGACGAAATGGGCCCTTCTGTTTTTTGCCCAGGCCGCTTCGTCATGGCCCTTATCCAACGGCATCTCCTTGCCGTAGCTGATCGTCCTGATTCTTTCCTTTTCAATTCCCAGATTCACCAGATACTTCGCGGCTTCCATCGCCCGTTTCTCACCGAGCGCCAGGTTGTATTCGGCGGTTCCCCGTTCGTCGCAATGGCCTTCAACCACAAGCTTGTAATCCCGGTATTTCAAATACGCAGGCGCTCCTTTTTTCAAAATTTCCTGAGCGTCCGGTCGGAGGTTATACTTGTCGAAATCAAAGTGGATGTCGGCAATCTTCAATTCCTGCAGAATCGCCGCGGCTTTGGCCGCCGCCTCTTTCTTTGCCTTTTCAGCCGCCTCCCTGGCCGCCTTTTCAGCCGCCTCTCGCTCGGCTTTCTCCCTCAGTTCTTTTTCACGCAACGCCCTTTCCCGCGCCGCCGCATCATCCTGCGCCGCCGTGGTTCCAGCTGAAACCGCTTTCTGCTCCTGGGCGGCTCCGGCCAGACCTGCCCCCTCCTTTAGCGCCGCTTTCTTGGCACAACCGGTCAGGAATGCAACAGAGACGCATAAAACGATTGCAATCAGCCCAACCCACACCAAATTTCTTTTCATCCTGATTCTCCTTTCTTGAATCATCAGTATTTCAATGCCTTACTAAATTTTTATTGATGTACTTAACCACTTCCGGTGATAAAAATCAACTAAAAAATGGAAAATTGTGCAACTCACCGCAATCGCGGAGACCAGAACGGGCTCTGACAGGATTCACCAGCCTCATTCAGAATCCTCACATTCTGTCCGCCGGAATTCATGATTGCAATCCGGCTCCGGCCACCCACCCGGATGCTGAACGCCAAATATCTCCCGTCCGGCGACCACGACGGCGATTCATGATCGCCGCTTTCAAACGTCAACTGCTGCGGGTCCCCCCCTTCAGCGTCAATGGTAAAGATTTGAAAACGACCGTTCACGGAACCCTCATAGGCGATTTTTTTCCCCTTCGGAGACCAGGCCGGAGAGGTGTTGTAATTCCCTTGATAGGTCAACCGCCTTACATTGCCTCCGTCCGCATCCATGACATAGATCTGCGGAGAACCGCTGCGGTTGGAAACAAAGGCGATGCTCTTTTCATCCGGGGAGCGCACGGGAGAAACATCGATGGCAAAATCCCTTGTGAGACGTTGGAGGAGCAGGCTGCCCACATTCATCTCGTAGATCTCCTGATTCCCGTCCCGGCTGAGGGTGACCAGCAGTCTGGCGCCGTCCCGGGACCAGGAGCCGGGCAGGTTCAATCCGGAATAGAAGGAGAGTTTCTTGGTCGAACCGTTCGCCAGATCCCGGAGGTAAATATCCGGGTTGCCGTCCCGATAGGAGGTAAACGCAAGAAATCGGTTATCGGGGGACCAGCGCGGCGCGATGGTCAGCGATTTATAGTCCGTGATCCGGCGAAGGTCCGAGCCGTCGAAGTTGACCGTGTAAATATCGGCGGACTCGCCTCCTTTTCTGACAAAGGCGAGTCTCGTGTCAAACACACCCGCTTCACCGGTCAGGGCCAGAAGAATCTCGTCTACAAACTGCATCACCATCCGGTTGCGGTCTTCAGGTCTCCCTGTATATCTCTTTCCAACGACCAGCTCTCCCCGCACCACATCAAACAGGCGCATCTCGGCCACCAGCTCGCGCCCGTCCGTCTGAAATCCCCCCTTGACCAGATACTCGGCGCCGATCACCGTCCAATCTTCGAAACGGATCGCCTCCGCCGTGATCCCCGATTGCTTCGGATCCTCCAGAAAGGCCCTCCGGTCCAGAACGTTGAAGTAGCCCGTGATCGTCAGGTCACGGGAAAGGCTGTCGGAAAACCAGACAGACAGGCCACCCGCGTCCGGAACGGACCGAAGGGGTTTGAAATCGGCAACGGCAATGGGAAACTTCTGAAAGGTCGGAGAATCAATGTCAATGTACACCTTCCCGTAAACCCAACCCGCAGGGAACAGAAAAAGCAGCGTCAGAGCCAAAAACAATGTTTTCCGCAGATCATGCATTCCGATTTTCCTTTCAAAATCGTTCGCTCAGGCCCGCAGCTCAGACGAGAGAAACCGTATCCCGACATCCAGACTTCCCCCACCGATTCCTGCCGGCAAGGGCGGAAACGGGCTGGCTTTTTGAATTGCCTTCAGGGCCGAATCATCGAAATATCGGTTGCCGGACCGTTTCTCAAAATTGATTCCCGTAACCGCTCCGCTGCGGAGGATCGTCACATGAATCACCGTTTCCCAGGAATCTCCCGGCTGAAGCCCCGGAAACACCCATTGACCTTTGATTCGGGACCAGATCGCCGAATAGTAAGGTCCCATTTTATCGTTGACATCCCCGCCCCCAGAGGAAGCCGGAGACGGAGGTCCGTCTTTCATCTCCGGGGAAGCCCGCTCCGACGTTTTGGGTGTGGCGGTGTTCGCAGAAGCCCTCTTCCGAATTTCCTCCATCGCCTTCTCCAGGTCCTGGTCCGGTTTCTTGCGACTCTCCAGGCTGCGGATGGGAACAATCGGCTCCGGATCCAACCGCTTCTTCAGAACGGTTTCGGAGCGAGCGCCCTCCATGAGCTCCTTCGCCGCAGCCGTCGCGCTCCTCCGTTCCATCATGCTCCCCGAAAAGTTGACCAGAGAGACGGTGTAGACCGGTCCGAAAGTCAGTTTTGGTGAAGGAAACGAAGGGGTAAAGAAGAGGAGGAGGAGAATCACGGCGTGGAAAAGCATGGAAAGGAGGATCATGCCCTTCAGGCGACTCCGCTCTTGTCTGTCTCTTTCAATCCATTCCAACATTACCTGCGTTCCTCAGGCGGCTCGGTGATCATCCCCAATTTGTCCACGCCCGCCTTTCTGACCTCGGCCATCACCTCGACCACGAATCCGTAAGGGACGTTCCGGTCCGCCCGCAGATAAATCTCACGGTCAATCCGTGACTTGAAGATGTACCCCAGTTTTGTACCGAGTTCGCGAAGAGGAATCCTGCTCTTGTTGAGAAAAATATCCTTGGCGCCGTTGATGGTCAGTACGAGTTTTTCCTCCGCAACATCCACGCTTTTCGCCTTGACGCGGGGAAGATCGACGTCGATCCCCATTTGAAGCATCGGCGCCGTCACCATGAAGATGATCAGCAAAACCAGCATCACATCTACGAGAGGTGTGACGTTGATCTCGGCCATGGGTCGGTTTTCGTTCGCACTACCGCGTCTTCTATATTTCATGGCCACTATGATTTCTTCACGTAAAACCGCTCAACGATATTGAGGAGCTCCGACGCAAAATGATCCATTTCCAGAGTCATCCCTTTGATCCGGTTCAGATAGTAATTGTAAAAAATAACCGCCGGGATAGCGGCGGCAAGGCCCGCCGCTGTTGCAATGAGCGCCTCCGAGATTCCCGGCGCCACGACGGCCAGCGTCGCCGAACCGCGTGCGCCGATCCCCTTGAATGTATCCATGATCCCCCAAACGGTCCCGAAAAGACCGATGAACGGGCTGGCGCTGCCGGTCGTTGCGAGAAATCCGAGGGTCGCCTCCAGCTTGGTCGTTTCCATCCCGCAAGCCCGGTTCAGCGCCCTCTCCACATTGTCAATCCCGCTGATTTCCGGCACCGAACCGGTCGCCTCTGCGACGTCCCGTCCAGCGGTCGTTCCACGAACCGCCCGGCTGATTTTCACGAGTTCCGTATAACCGCCTCGGAAGACCTCCGCGAGCGTCGAGTTCCGGAATCTTTTCGCCTCGGGCAGGATCTCGGAAAGTTTCGTGCTTTTCATGTAAGCATTCAGGAATTCCTCGTTCTCTTTGCCGGTTTTCCGAATGCTGAAGTATTTCATCAGAATGATCGCCCAGGAAACGACGGAGAAAATCAGAAGAAGCAACAGGACCAGTTGAACGACAAATCCCGCGTTAACCACCATATCGAAAAGGCTGCCATGAAAATTTCCGCCCAGATTCGCCGCGGCCACGGATGTAACTTCCTTCACGTCCAGACTCCTTTAGGATCGAAGTTGATATAGATGTGCGTACATGTAATGGAAAAGTCGGGACTTGTCAAGAACGGATAGCGCAAAACGGATAGCGCAACGGATTGCGCAAAACAGGCGAGACGGAATAGACCGATCAACACTGTCCGGGAAGAAACCGATGAACGGAAGCCATGCGCCTTTCCCGTCTGCAAACGATCCAAAGAAGTGATCCTGTCAAAGGGACTCGGGCGTAAAGGCGACCACCTCTTCGATTCGGGATTTGTCGGCAAAAAGCATGACGAGACGATCCAAGCCGAGGGCAATCCCGGCCGAGGGAGGCATTCGAGGCAAAGCGGAGAGAAAGGGCTCCGGCATAGGATAGGAAAGGCCGTCACGGAATGCACATTCCGAGACTGCCTGCTCAAAACGCCGACGCTGTTCGTTCATGTCGGTGAGCTCGGAAAAGGCATTGGCCAACTCCAATCCGGCCACGTACAATTCGAAGCGTTCGGCGACGCCGGGATCATCAGCCTTCACACGTGCCAAGGAACCCAGTTCTGCCGGATATTCGTATAGAAATAGCGGCTCCTCCACACCGAGACGAGGTTCGATATCACAGGAGAGGATCTCGTCGAATCGATCCATCCGCAGCGCTTCGGTCTCGGTCATTGTTGCGTATCGCTTGAAGGCCTCGCGGACAGTGATTCTCTCCCAGGGAGGCTCCAGACGGATCGTCCGGTCCTGCCGAGGAATGGTTTTGCCGAAACCGAGATCCGCGGCCACATCTAAAATCAGAGACTCGCAATCGCTCATCAGGGTCCGGTAATCCGTCCCCGCCCGGTACCACTCGAGCATTGTAAATTCCGGCAGATGGCGGTCGCCCCGTTCTGCTGCGCGGAAACATTTGCAGATCTGGAAGATTCTCGGATAGTCCGCCGCCAGGAGTCTCTTCATGCACAACTCCGGCGAGGTTTGCAGGAACCATCCGTCCGAAGGAACGGGACGGATATGGGACTCCGGCGCCGGCGCCGGAATCCGGACGGGTGTTTCGACCTCGAGAAAATGCCTCTTTACAAAGAAATGCCGGACCGCCCGGATGATTCGGGCGCGCAACCGGAGAACATCCGCCCGGACAGCCAGCTTCCAGGAATCGTCTGTATTCATCCCTTGACGCGTGTGAGATATTCACCGCTGCGGGTGTCGATTCGGATCTTTTCTCCCTCTGCAATGAAAGGCGGGACCTGGAGCTGATAGCCGGTCTGCACGGTGACCGGTTTGGTGTTTCCCGATACGGAATCCCCTTTTGCCCAGGGGTCGGCCTTGGTGACAACCACGTCGATGAAATTGGGCAGGCTGATTCCGAGCGGCCGATCCTCGAACAGCAAGACCTCCACTTCGATGTTGTCGAGAAGAAAATTTTTGGCCTCACCGATCTGATCCTCCGTGAGGAATACCTGTTCATAGCTCTGGTTGTCCATGAAACAGTACTTCCCTTC
>JAEAME010000928.1_pt1 | contig 24171 bp, 20 predicted proteins | sample 8958731 | NCBI WGS metagenome assembly JAEAME01 (sample SAMN16933194, study PRJNA681113) | bioreactor sludge metagenome | isolation source: anerobic bioreactor sludge (Control) | place: India:Bengaluru | collected 2018-10-24 | reverse complement strand
CTTCTTAAAAGTAAGAACAGGTCTACACAACGACGTGTAGTTAACAAGTCCCTCAAGGCCCCCGAGGGGTTTTCAAATCACGAACATTGCCGTTCACAGTGATCAAAGCGATTAGACTATAACGCAGTGTAATAACTTTGCGAGGAGAAACGTGGAAGTCACAGGTAAATTCATCAGGCTGAAACCAGAATGGACTTCCGTTGCCAGCTTGATTCAAGAAAACGTTCAGAGAGAACACTTTACCCATAGAGACCTGCAAATTCAAAGTTGCAGAAGCAAAAAAATATGCTCGATACCATGGAAGAGGAACGGAGGGTGAATCACAACTCAATTGATTTGGTGGATCAATTTCACCTGCTCCGTAGCTATCTTGGACTCCTCAGGCGGCGCTATGAAGGAAATATTTAACAACGACAATCATGGGGGAGAAATGCCATGAAAAGCAAGGTGTCCTTTCGCTGGAACGGGGTTCCAAAAGTGAATGATATTCAAACTGTTTCGAGAATTATTGAGGAAAACAATGTTGAGATTGTAGATCTTAAATTTAATGACCTACCCGGTTTGTGGCAGCATTTCTCAATTCCTGCTTCTGAATTGACTGAAATAGATGATCCCGTGAGAAGTATCTGGGAAGAGGGTATTGGATTTGATGGATCTTCGATTAGAGGTTTTCAGAAAATCCAAGAGTCTGACATGATTCTCCTACCGGATCCAAAAAGTGCACGGGTTGATCCTATTTGCGATGTGCCAACCTTAACGATCCTTTGTGACATCTACGATCCCATTACAAAAAAGCCTTACACGAGAGATCCGCGTTACGTGGCGAAAAAGGCTGAAGCATTTCTTAAATCAACCGGCATTGCAGACACGAGCTATTGGGGGCCTGAGATGGAGTTTTTTCTCTTCAACGATATACGGTTCGACCAAACTGTGAACTGCGGGTACTATTTTATCGACTCTGATGAGGGAGAATGGAACTCTGGAAGAGACGAGAAACCAAACCTGGGTTACAAACCGCGATATAAGGAAGGATATTTTCCTGTCCCTCCCCATGACTCGCTCCAGGATTTGAGAAGCAGAATAATTCTCGCCATGATCAAATCCGGAATAAACGTTGAGGTTCACCATCATGAAGTGGCCACTGCCGGGCAATGCGAAATCGATATGAAGTTTGGCCCTCTTGTTCAGATGGCAGACCAGTGTCTGCTCTATAAGTATATCGTCAAGAATATGGCAAGGAAGAATAACATGGTGGCAACGTTTATGCCCAAGCCTCTTTTCGGAGATAACGGCTCAGGCATGCATACCCATCTTTCCCTCTGGTACAAAGATCAAAATGTTTTTTATGATGCAAAGGGCTATGCCGGTATTAGTAAAGTCGCAAAATACGCCATCGGCGGATTGATTGAACATGGGCCTGCACTTCTTGCTTTTTGCGCTCCCACGACTAATTCTTACAAACGGTTAGTACCAGGTTATGAAGCGCCGGTTAACCTTGTTTACTCTGCAAGGAATAGGTCTGCGGCAGTGCGGATTCCTGTGTATTCGGAAAACCCAAAGACGAAAAGGATTGAGTTTAGACCGCCTGATTGTACAGCCAATCCCTACCTTGCCTTTTCAGCGATACTCATGGCAGTCATTGATGGAATCACAAATAAGATGGACCCTGGCGATCCAACTGACATAAATACCTATGATTTTCCTCCAGGCGAGGCAAAAATGGTTCCAACCGTGCCTGGCTCCCTTGAGTCATCAATTGCAGCCCTCAAAAAGGACTATGAATTTCTCCTGAGAGGCGGTGTATTTACTCAGGATGTTATTGATGTATGGATTGAATATAAGAAGGGAAGTGAGATAGATCCAATTCGCCTGCGCCCGCATCCTTATGAATTCTATCTCTATTTTGACATGTAACAATACCTCAATTCCCCCTTCACCCCTCCAGGCAAGGAGGGGTGAAGGGAATCCGGACAGGAGAAAAATAATGAATGGCAGGATCCTCATAGTCAAGCATGTTAGCAACGAAGGTCCGGGTCTTTTAAGGAACTATTTTGAAGACCGGGGGTGGCCGATGGAAATAATCGACCTTAGTAATGGCGATGTGCTTCCAGGTAGCCTTGATGATATTGCCGCTGTTGTAATGCTTGGCGGTCCAATGAATGTATACGAGGAAGAAAAATATTTATTCCTGAAGAAAGAGGATGACTTCATTTCAAGACTGATAATAGAAGATATACCATTTTTAGGTGTCTGCCTTGGTGCGCAGCTTCTTGCTAAGGCCTGCCAGGGAATGGTGCTGAAAGCCAACACAAAAGAAATTGGATGGTACACGGTGAATCTGACAAAAGAGGGCAGGAAAGATACTCTTTTTTACGGTCTTCCTGCAAGTCTGGCTGTTTTTCAATGGCACGAGGATACACTTGAGGTTCCAACAGGAGGTACTTTGCTTGTTCGGGGAAAATCATGCAGAAACCAGGCTTTTAAAGTGGGTAACTACGCATACGGCCTCCAATTCCATATTGAAGCCACTTCTGAAATGGTGAGTGAATGAATGAAGGATCAGGGAGAAAAGATTAATTACAATAGAGTTATAAAAACGTCAGTTGAGAAGCGGGGCATCCTGGAAAAACAGGCATATGCGATTTCTGCAAACTTTCTGAGGATAATTGAATCCTCTCTACGGTGTAAAAGAATCATGAAACAATACGTCGAAGACAGAAGATGGGCAGAGAAAAGGGCTATCTGCTGGTGGGAGATGAACTGACAATATCTTCTGTGGAGAAGAGATGGACTCACCGGTGCGGACAAAAGTCTTGACAGTTACATGCGAAATTGTTATAGTTTTTCAGGCACAAAGAAGTGTCGTTTGATTGACAAGGACGTCTCTAAAAAGACGTCCTTTTTTTATGTGGTTATTCCGAAAAGGAAACTTCAGGACAAGAGGATTGGTAAAATGGATCAGAAAAGCGCAGGACTGAAACTAACGATTTTTTTCTGTCAACAGATTGATGCAAACCAAGACGCACATCGACGATCCTTAGAAAAAGAGCTTGGTTCTCAGATCTCCTTTTTTCCATTGCCGTGCAGCGGAAGAATAGAGCCTCTTCACCTTCTGCGCTCTCTGGAAAAAGGGTCTGATAAAGTTTATCTCCTTGCTTGCGCTGAAGGGTCGTGCCGTTACCAGGAGGGAAACCTGAGGGCAAGGAAACGCCTGACCTATGCGCGAACACTTATTGAGGAGATTGGCCTCGAGGCAGAACGCCTTGAGCTTATTAATATGGCCACTGGGAATTCCAAGACAATAGAAGAGATAGCAAGGGAACTGCTCGCGCGAGAAGCAGATGTGAAGCCTTCACCCTTGTGAACAGAGACACATAAGGAGTAAAAGCATGATAACCGGAGAAAGAAAACCTTTGCCAGAAATAAAGGAAATGATTCAGCCGTTTCGAAAAATACTCGTTGTTGGATGCGGAAGCTGTGTGGCTGAGTGTGCAGCAGGAGGTGAAAAAGAGGTTGGTGTTCTTGCTTCTGCACTCCGTATGGACGCCAAAATGGCGGGGCATGAAAAGAAGATTGATGAGCTCACCCTTGATAGACAATGTGTTTACCAGTTCATCGACCAGCTTACGAATCGTATAGATGAGTATGATGCAGTGCTCTCCCTGGGGTGTGGTGCCGGTGTTCAGGCAGTTGCCGAAGTTTTTCCTGACAGCATTATCCTGCCTGCCCTCAATACAACGTTCATAGGAGAGACAAAAGATGCAGGGCTCTGGGTTGAGAACTGCCGTGCATGCGGGGATTGCAAGCTCGCCTTTTTTGCTGCGGTCTGCCCGGTCACTCGATGCGCCAAAGGACTTTTTAATGGTCCCTGCGGAGGCTCAAAAGAAGGAAAGTGCGAGGTCGACCCTGAGAGTCCGTGTGCATGGCAGTTAATTATCGATCGCCTTGATAGAAGCGGAAGGATCGACCAGTTAAATGAGGTATATCCGCCTGCAGACTGGTCTCGGAAACAGGGTAAAGGACCGAGAAAAATCTACAGGGAGGACCAGAATATATGAAAGTAGAGAGTCATCTCAAAAAAGTACTAAATGCGGGCTATTTTGCAGTTACTGCCGAATGTGGACCCCCAAAGGGGGCTGAAGCCTCTGCCATAAAAAGAAAAGCGAAGATATTGAAGGAATGTATAGATAGTGTAAACGTTACTGACAACCAGACGGGTGTTGTACGGTTGAGTAGTCTTGCGTCCTGCTTGCTTCTGAAAAAGGAGGGTCTTGATCCGGTTCTCCAGATGGTTACCCGCGATCGGAATAGAATTGCCCTGCAGTCGGATGTCCTTGGGGCATCCGTTCTCGGCATAAGAAATATCCTCTGCCTGGCAGGCGATCATCAGTCGTTTGGGAATCAGCCTCAGGCAAAGGGCGTGTTCGATATCGATTCCGTACAATTTGTCCAACTCGTGCGCCAGATGAGGGATGAAGGAAAGATTCTCGGAGGTGAGCAGCTCTCAGAACCTCCTCAGCTCTTTATCGGTGCCGTTGCAAATCCTTTTGCCGACCCCTTTGCATACCGGGTGGTTCGTCTGGCAAAAAAAGTGCGTGCAGGTGCTGAATTTGTCCAGACCCAGTGTATCTACAACCTTAACCGTTTCAAGGAATGGATGAAAGGCGTTGCTGACAGAGGTCTTGAGAAAAAGGTCTACATTCTCGGAGGTATCACACCGCTCAAATCGGTCCGCATGGCGGAGTACATGAGTAAAAATGTTGCAGGAATGGATGTTCCAGAGGAAGTCGTCACCAGGCTCAAAGGAGTTCCCCCCAAAGATCAGCGACAGGAAGGTATAAGAATAGCTGTTGAGACAATCCAGGCGCTGAAAGAGATGGAGGGGGTTCATGGAGTTCATATAATGGCAATTGAGTGGGAAGATGCTGTTCCTCAGATGGTGGAAGAGGCCGGGCTATACCCGCGGCCTAAGGTTTAGGAGGAATTCGAAATGCCCCTTAAATATCATATTCCCTCGGCGCCTATGGCAAACAGATTTCCTAAAATAACAAAGTCGGGCGTTATTGCATGGGAAGAAGGCTGCTTGAAATGCGCCCGCTGTGTTAAGAAAGAATGCGTCTACAAGGTTTACGAGAAAAGAGATCTTGATGAAAGACAGATGCTTGATTCTCTGGACAGCGTCTGCATGGATTGTTTTCGATGTGTCCAAGGTTGCCCGAATAGATTGATACAAAAAGGCATGAATCCGGCATACAAGACTCTTGGAGATCGTTACTGGACACCGGAGATAATCTCTGACCTCTGGTTCCAGGCAGAGACTGGCCGTATTCCGGTCTCAGGCGCAGGGTATGGAGGGTCCTTTTCGGGGATTGGTTTCGATGCAATGTGGACGGATATGTCCGAGATCGTGAGGCCAACCCGCGACGGGATCCATGGGCGTGAGTACATCAGCACAACCGTCGATCTTGGTCGCAAACTTATGATGCTCAATTTTAATGAAGCAGGAGAAATNCATTGCGCATAATTGAGATACCTTACAGCAAAGATGCTTTATCTTTACAGCAGGCCATAAAAGAGATAAATCCATCTGTGGTCACGGTAATACGCTTATCGTTGGAACCTGGCTCGTCAGTGCGAATACTTGAACTTATAAAGGATGGTGCTGAGGTGGTTCACCTCTGTGCTAATGAACACGGTCTTGAAAAGGCAGATAATCCTCTATTTATAAAAGATCGCATAAAAGAAATCCACCTTCGGCTTGTTGAAAATGGCGTAAGAGATCAGATCACCCTTCTTGCCGGAGGTGGTATTGCCATGGCTGAACACATGGCGAAGGTTATTATTTGTGGAGCAGATGCATTGACAATAGATATTCCACTCCTTGTTGCTATGGAATGCAGGGTCTGCCGACGATGCAAGGCCGGGATTGAATGCCCCGTCGAACTCGACAAGGTCGATCCTCTCTGGGGTAGTGAGCGAATAAGAAACCTTATGGCAGGCTGGCATAACCAGCTCCTTGAGATTCTAGGGGCTATGGGCATCCGCGAAGTACGACGTTTACGAGGAGAAATGGGGCGAGCAATGTTTTTTGAGGACCTTGAAAAAGAGATTTTTGCCACCATGGGTAAAAGAGGTTAAGAAGATGGCAAACGAAATACAGAATTTTAAGTTTCCTGAAGTAAGGGTGGCGCCGAGTCGTTTTCGCCATGCCCTGAGCAAACACCGTATAACCATAAGTAAAGCATGTACTAATTGCGGACTTTGTATAGACCTTTGTCCTTACCATGTCTATGAGAAAGGGATGAAGCATCCGAAGGTGTCGTCCGAGCACCTTTGTATTGGTTTCGCATGCAGCCGCAATGACTTCTTCTGCGTAAGGAGATGCCCTGAAAAAGCTATCAAGGTAGGCCTTAATCCCTCTTTTGAGATTTTGGGGGATAAGCGCTGGCCGGCAGACCTTCTTTCAAGTACGTGGCATATGGCTGAAACCGGCAACATCCCGTATCCAAGTCTCAATTACAAAACAGGAGACTCGGGAGGTGGATTTGACAGGATTCGGTTTATTTTTCCTCCAGATAGAATCTCAAAGATTTCCAAGAGCGAGATAACAACGGCAATCGAATTGAACCGTTCCGGAGATTCACGTCCGAGAGTGACTATACCCATTCCGCTCTATCTGGGGGGCATGTCTTTTGGTTCTGTCAGCATAGTGACGATGCTTTCGAGAGTAAGAGCGGCGGCTGCATTGGGGACATTCTGCTGCACGGGCGAGGGAGGATATCCCGAGGAACTAATGCCCTACGATGACAACATTATTACTCAGGTAGCTACGGGATTATTTGGGGTTCGCGAAGAGACAATCAAGAGGGTAAGGATAGTAGAATTTAAATATGCACAAGGTGCAAAGCCGGGTCTTGGCGGCCATCTCCTTGGCGATAAAGTAACTCCACGGGTAGCTGCCATGCGTGAGGCAGTGCCAGGGAGCGCCCTCTTTTCACCCTTTCCTTTTCATAGCGTCTACTCAGTGGAAGACCATAAGAAACATGTGGACTGGATAAAAGAGACAAACCCTCGTGCCCTCGTATCGGTCAAGGTTTCTACGCCTACGGACGTCGACATGGTGGCGGTTGGGAGCTATTTTGCCGGGGCTCACATTGTCCAGCTTGACGGGAGCTATGGAGGGACCGGGGCAGCGCCTGATATTGCGAAGAAAAATATTGCTATGCCCATCGAGTATGCCGTACCGAAGGTACACAAATTTCTCGTTGAGGAAGGCATTAGAGAAAACATTACCATCATCGCAAGTGGTGGAATTCGCACTGCTTATGATATGGCGAAGATTATCGCCATGGGAGCAGATGGAGTCTGCCTTGGAACCGCAGATCTCGTTGCCCTTGAGTGTATACGATGCCATCATTGTGAGTCCGGTCGGGGATGCGCCCGCGGCATAGCCACGACTGACGAAGAATTGACAGGACTCATGGAACTTGAATGGGGTACCCAGCGCATCATCAATATGTATCTGGCATGGAGGAGCCAGCTTATCGATATTCTTTCACGACTTGGCATGAAAAGCGTTAAAGAATTGGTAGGCCGCTTTGATGTTATTGCCCATCTTGACCACTTGAAGGGAAGAGATATTCATGGAGAATTGGTGTAATGAGAGAGAAGAATCAAAATGAGGTTGAACAATGAATAAGAAATCCTCGGCGCAAGCCATAATAGACGCAAGATATCATTTTCGGGATGCTGAAAGACGTGTTCGGCTTGGCAGTATTGAGGCTGAAGAAGGTGGTTGCGGAGTTACCGGTTTTGCATGTAGTATCCCGGTCAGCGGTCGACACATCTTTGAACCTTCTGTTCAGATGCACAACCGAGGCAATGGAAAGGGCGGTGGGCTTGCTGCCATTGGTCTGGCACCTGATAAACTGGGTGTTGATCAGCATATCCTCGACGAAGATTTTTTGCTCCAAATTGCCCTTCTCGACAAGTCGGCACTCAAGGAGGTGGAGGAACGGTTTGTCAAGCCTTGCTTCCGCATAGATCACGAGGCCTTCGTCGATACAGTTGATGATTACCGCGATATCTCTGGACTTGAAGTAAAACCGCCGGAAGTGAAACGCTATTTTGTCCGGGTCAAACCGAAAGCATTAGCTCATTTTCAGAAGGAGCGCGGCTTGAAAATGCTTACCCCTGAGAAGGCTGAAGAGGAGTTTATCTATCAGAATACCTATCAGCTTAATCTTGCTATGTACAGCTCTCTTGGAGAGAAAAGGGCTTTTGTGCTCTCTCATGGGCGGAATATGATGATCCTCAAGATTGTGGGATACGCAGAACAGGTTGCTCAGTATTACAAGCTCGAGAACTTCAACGCCCATATCTGGATTGCCCATCAGCGTTACCCTACCAAGGGACGTGTATGGCATCCGGGCGGAGCCCATCCTTTCATCGGGCTTGATGAAGCGCTTGTGCACAATGGAGATTTTGCAAACTACTATTCGGTTTCAGAGTACCTGAAACAAAGAAACGTCTATCCCCTTTTTCTCACTGATACCGAGGTATCTGTTCAGGTTTTTGATCTCCTGAACAGGGTGTATGGATATCCTCTTGAATATATTATTGAAGCCCTTGCACCTACGGCTGAAATGGATTTTGATTATCTCCCCGAGGAAAAACAACGGATTTACCGACAGATTCAGGCAGCCCACATTCATGGCTCGCCTGATGGACCATGGTTTTTTATCATTGCCAGGACCATAGCCCGCAAGAAGGAATTTCAGCTTATCGGCATCACGGATACTGCGATGCTCAGGCCTCAGGTCTTTGCCCTTCAGAAGGGAGAAGTGGAGATAGGACTTATCTGTTCGGAGAAGCAGGCTATTGATGCAACCCTGGAGAGCCTGGCAAAAGAGGATTTGCGTTTCGGCACAGTGGCCGACAAGTATTGGAATGCGCGAGGAGGGAGTTATACGGACGGAGGCGCATTCATTTTTACCGTAAAGGAGTCATCCTCGGGTCGAATGAATCTTGACTGTACAGATAAGTTCGGGCGAAACATAGATGTGCCTCATCATCAAACGCCTCTGAATTTCAGGGAAAAGGCTGCTGCCCCAACCCTTGATCGTTCCATGATCGATGAGCTGGCTGCTGAACTGGCGGCAGGCAGGGTTCAAGAATCTTTTACCCGTTTAAAAAATGATTTTTCTCGCTGGGACTATGGCAAGATTGAAGCGTTACTCACAGAACTCACCCTTATTGCGAATGATAAAAGATCAAGAGGCGCTGTCATAGAACTTTTGACGTATCTTCTTGATCATCGTTATTCCACCGGTAACAAACGACGTCGCTCGCTGCTGCAGATGTTTTCGAACAGCCTCGATTCGATCTTTCGTGAAATCGATCTCCTTGAGCAAAATCAAAACGAGGAGTACGGGAGAATAGATTTTCCTTCCCTGCGGCAACTGAGGTCGCCCAAATCAGGCGAAAAGATTCTTGTTGCTGATGCAAGTCAATTTCCTCCGGAAGGTGACGAATCTTTTGCTCATTTGATTTCTGAGGCTTACAGGCTCGGTTGGAAACGTTTTCTCTGTTTTGGTCATCGAGGTCAACGTTTTCTTGGTTGTAGCCTTGGCTCTCAAACCAGCGGAGCGAGAATCGATGCGTACGGTTCAACGGGAGATTACCTCGCTTCGGGGATAGACGGAATGGAAATATATGTCCACGGTAATGCCCAAGACCAGCTGGGCCAGATACTGAAAAGCGGAAAGCTCGTGGTTTACGGAGATGTCGGTCAGACCTTTATGTATGGAGCTAAAGGCGGAGAAGTTTATGTCTTAGGAAACGCTGCAGGACGTCCCCTTATTAATGCTGCAGGAAAACCTCGCGTTGTCATAAATGGCACCGTATTGGACTTTCTAGCTGAATCATTTATGGCTGGAGATCCTCATAATGGTGGAGGCTTTGTAATTCTCAATGGGCTGACCTTTGATGAAGACGGCCAAGTGGTCCCCCTTGACATGCCGTATCCCGGATCAAACCTTTTTTCTCTTGCATCAGGAGGTGCTATATTCGTCCGCGATCCTTACGGCAAGATCGTGCCGGAGCAGTTAAACGGCGGTCAGATATCGCCATTTAGCGAGCAAGACTGGAACCTTATCCTGCCTTACCTGAAGGAGAATGAATGCCTTTTTGGTATTTCGATAGAGGATCATCTTCTGACCGTTGATGGAAAAAGGAGAAATCCTGGCGAAGTCTATCGTACCATAAGCGCGATTAAACTTTCTGTTCTTGCAAGTAATGCTTTGGAAATGAATGAGGAGTGGGAAGCCGAAGCATAGAAGTTGTCTTCTTTCCCTTCTGTTCGCCGTCCCCGTTGCTGGCCGGAACACTTCAATTCTCATCTGAATAATGGTATAGTGTGAAGTGATGAGCCTCCCATCACATCGGGGTGATGCACCTGAAGAAATGAACGCACATCCACAAAAAGACAAATCACGCACTATTGATGAAGTAATGAGGTTAAAAAAAGAAGTTGCACGCCTCAGGGCTTCGGAAAAAAGACATAGACGGACCAGGGAGATTCTTCAGAATAAAACCCATGCCTTAGGAGAGAGGGTTAAGGAATTAAATTGTCTCTATACCATCTCAAGTCTCGTTGAAAAGCATGGGATTTCCCTTGAAAAAATACTTCGTGGAATAGCGGACAATATTCCACCTGCATGGCAATATCCCGAAATTACAGGCGCTAAGATAACAGTAAATATCCACTCGTTTGCCACTGCCAATTACGAGCAAACACGATGGATACAGTCTGCCGATATTCTGGTAAGGGGGGTGAAATCCGGCTCTCTTGAAGTGATCTATCTCGAGGAAAGGCCTCAGTGCGGAGAAGGGCCATTCTTGAAGGAGGAGAGAAAACTGATAAATTCCCTTGCAAAACGTATAGGGGAAATTGTTGAGAGGAAATTGGCTGAAGATGATTTGAAGGAAAGCATGGCGAGGAACAGGGCGCTTTTGAATTCTATACCTGATCTCATATTCAGAGTAAGAAGAGATGGTACAATCCTTGACTTCAAGAAGGGCAAAACGTTAGGCCAGAGAATCCAAGCAAAAAGAATTATTGGAAAGAAGATGGCAAATCTGCCTGATGAATATCATTTTCTGTCCAGGGATATTATGAGGCAGGGTATGGCAAACATTGTCCAGGTTCTTGAAAAGGGGGCGATGCAGATATTTGAGCATCAGCACCATCGCGGCTCGAATATTCATTATTACGAAGTCCTGTTAACGGCGAGCGGAAAGGATGAGGTTCTTGCTATTATTCGTGATATTACCGAGAGGAGGCGCCTCGAAAAGCAGGTTCTCGAGATTTCCGAATGGGAAAAGCAAAGGATAGGACAGGACCTTCATGATAGCCTCTCCCAGCAACTGGCGGGTATTGCATATCTCGGAAAAGTCCTGGAAAAAAAAATAGCTGCAAAGTCATTTGACGAGGCTCATGACGCAAATGAGATCGTGAAACTCATTGATGATGCAATAACACAAACAAAAGGACTTTCCCGAGGGCTCCACCCGGTAAGGCTCGAAGCAAGCGGACTGATGACCGCCCTCTCGGAATTGGCTACTACGGTAGAGAAGCTCTTCATGATCACGTGCCGTTTTGAATATGATAAACCGGTCCTCATCAATGACAACCTCACCGCGATACACCTGTATCGGATTGCTCAGGAAGCCGTGAACAATGCAATCAAACACGGAATGGCAAGGAAGATTACCATCAGTTTCCATACAGATAATAATGGGACTACCCTGACAATCAGAAACGATGGGATAGGATTCAGAAAAGTAACCCTGGAGGGAATGGGCATGAGTATCATGCGATACAGAGCAAATATGATAGGCGCGACCCTCGAAATCCGCAGCGATGGTGATGGAGAGACCGCAGTTATTTGTTCCTTTCAGGGACACCCAAACACCGATACAAAAAAGGAGAAGCCATGAAGAAGGAGACAGGGTTTTCCAGACAGAAATATAAGATTTTCATTGTAGACGATCATCCGATTGTACGGAAAGGACTCTCGCAGCTTATTAACCAGGAATCTGATCTCGTGGTGAGCGGAGAAGCCCCTGATGCTCAGAGTGCGCTTGAATTACTCAAGAAACTGAAGCCCGACCTGGCTATTGTAGATATTTCCCTGCAAGGTATAGATGGAATAGAATTGACCAAGACCATTCGGGCTCGTTATGGAAATCTGCCGGTACTCGTTGTTTCCATGCACGACGAATCACTGTTTGCAGAACGCGCTTTACGGGCCGGAGCGCGTGGATACATTATGAAACAGGAAGCGATAGAGAAAATGATGGAGGCAATTCGCCGGGTGATAAGAGGTGATCTCTACGTAAGCGAAAAGGTTAGCGCAGGTATCGTAAAGAAGTTTATCGATGGGAAACCTGAGAGTGCGTCATCCCCGGAAGAACTTCTCAGCGATCGGGAACTTGAAGTATTTCGACTGGTGGGTCAGGGCTTTGGGACGCGCCAGATTGCCTACCAGCTTCATGTAAGCGTCAAGACGGTCGAGACTTACCGTGCAAACATAAAAGAAAAGTTAAATTTAAAAAATGCCGCAGAACTCATCAAACATGCAGTTCACTGGATAGAAAGCCGTTAATATTATCATTTTAGAATAATATAAGGAAATCCATTACCATTAACATAGTAATTTACCTGATACAAATAATAGCTTTTCCCTGATTGTAAGCAATCAATTTTATGGGTTTTACTACATATAGAAATCTTTAAACCCAGAACGAGGTGAAAGATGGAGGCTCACTGCAAGGTAATACCCCTTAAGACGGCAATGACTGCCACATATGATGTATTATCAGAAAGGCTGAATGCTGGTCCTATTGACGGCAGAGAATCTGATAGTTTGATCAACAAAGCGTTGTGTGTCCTCAAGGAGATGGAGGAAGAGTGGGAATCTGACCATTTCTCCACGGGTATCAGGGATAAGATACATCTGCTTGCCTACTATCTGGGTAGCCTGGCAAGGGCTTAGGTAAACAAAAAATTATTAAATTCAATGTCTAGCAAGGAGGAGTAATACTATGTCGTTGGTTAAAGAAATAATTGCAAAAGTGAAGCAGCGTGATCCGGAGGAACCGGAATTTCGCCAGGCAGTTATTGAAGTCATGGAGAGTCTGGAAACCACGGCTGAAAAACATCCCGAGTTCGCGAAAGCCGGTATTTTTGAGCGTATCATTGAGCCGGACAGAACGATTATTTTTAGAGTTCCTTGGGTTGATGATAAGGGCGAGGTGCGCGTGAACAGAGGTTTTAGGATCCAGTTCAATAATGCCATAGGACCATATAAAGGAGGCATTCGTTTTCATCCATCTGTGAATCTCAGCATCATGAAGTTTTTGGGCTTTGAGCAAATCTTCAAGAATTCACTCACCACGCTTCCCATGGGGGGAGCAAAGGGTGGTTCAGACTTTGATCCAAAGGGAAAATCAGAGGAAGAGGTGATGCGATTTTGTCATGCATTCATGAGTGAACTGTTCAGGCATATAGGGCCTGACACGGATGTACCGGCGGGAGACATTGGTGTTGGCGGCCGGGAGATTGGCTATATGTTCGGCTACTATAAGAAGATCATGAACGAGCATACCGGTGTTCTCACCGGTAAAGGACTTGACTATGGAGGGAGCCTTATCCGTCCAGAGGCAACAGGATACGGTGCAGTCTATTTTGCCGCCGAAATGTTAGCGACAAGAGGATTGGATTTTACCGGCAAGACAGTGGCCATAAGTGGTTCCGGAAACGTTGCCCAGTTTGCGATGGCAAAAGTAAACCAGTTGGGCGGCAAGGTCGTGACGCTCTGCGATTCGAACGCAACAATTGTTGATGAAGAGGGTATATGCGGAGACAAATGTGATTTTGTGATGGAGCTGAAAAATGTGAAGAGAGGAAGAATCAAAGAATATGCTGACAAATTCGGTTCAGTCTGTTATTTGGGGGATAGCGTCTGGGATGTCATCAGACAGCAGGGGCTTAGAGTAGACGTTGCCATACCATGTGCGACGCAGAATGAAATCGACGGAAGAAACGCAGAAGCTCTGGTTGAAAATGGTTGTTTTTGCGTTGCCGAAGGAGCCAATATGCCTTCAGCCCCGGAAGCAGTGAGGGTTTTCCACGATAACAACGTGCTTTTTGGCCCGGGTAAAGCAGCAAATGCAGGTGGCGTAGCGGTTTCCGGACTTGAAATGAGTCAGAATAGCCTGAAAATGTCCTGGACCAGGGAGGAAGTGGACGAACTCCTCCTCAAAATCATGAAAGGTATTCACAAGGCTACGCTTGAGGCGAGTGAGGCCTATGGGAAGAAAGGGGACTATGTAGCAGGGGCAAACATTGCCGGGTTTATGAAGGTAGCAAGGGCAATGCTTGCTTACGGAATTGTATAATGAACAGAACTATGTTCACTATCCTGCGAGTCCTCGATAAATACGAGGACATCGTGGGGTCGATTGAGTTATCCAGAGAGCTCTTGAATCACGGAATTGAGCTCTCTGAGAGGACGGTACGCCATTATCTGAAACTCCTCGATCACATGGGCATGACCAGAGTTCAGGGGAAGAGGGGCAGAGTCATAACGGAAAAAGGCAAAGGTGAACTGAATAAGGCCTTTGTTTCGGAAAGAATCAACTTCGTCATCAGTAAAATAGACAGTCTCTCATACCTTACAGATTTCAATGTCGATACCCTAAAGGGAAATATCATCCTTAACATCTCTTTTTTCTCAGAGAAAAATCTGAAGGACGTGGTGAAAATTGCATCGCCAGTATTTGCCTCTCCCTATGTGATGAGCAATAGGATTATATTTGCAAAGGGAGGGGATAGAATAGGCGATGTGCAAATCCCGAAGGGACATGTGGGCCTTGGGACCGTGTGCAGTATTACCCTGAACGGCATCTTCCTCAAATCGGGAATACCGGTGACATCAAGGTATGGAGGCGTTGTCGAGGTTGAAGATGGAATCCCCAAACGGTTTACCTCGCTTATCAGTTATGAAGGCTCTTCGATGGACCCCTTGGAGATTCTGATCAAAAGCAGAACCACTGATGTAACCGGAGCTATTGAGAAGAACAACGGTAGAATACTCGCAAGCTTTCGGGAGATACCGGTGGTCAGTATCAGAGAAGCTGAAATCCTCAGGGAAAAAATGTTAAGCAAAGGACTGGGGGGTAGCATTCTTTTTGGCAAACCAAACCAACCAATGCTTGATGTTCCGGTAGGGATTGATAAGATCGGAATGCTTGTCGTGGGAGGCTTGAACCCGATTGCTGCCGTTGAAGAAGCAGGTATCTCTGCGGAAAGCAAGGCAATGTCAACACTTTTTGAATACTCCCGGCTACTCACCTTTAACGATGCGGTGAGTAGTCTGCTCTATCATTAAGAAACAAAGCAAATAAGCTTCTGCGAAACGATATCTGCCATAATGCGGAGGTTCTTTTCGTTTGTCTCGTATACTTTAATTACATCACGGTATTTTGAGCTGTCCGGTTCAAGAGATTCAATACTATTTTCAAATCGGTCAAGGATAGACCGGTGAAATATCACCTCAGGGTTATCAGGGAAGAGAGCAAGATAAAAGATATTTGTCTCAACGAGGTCCTGGAAGAAATGGGTGCCGAATGAGAGTTCAGGCATAAGGTTGCCAGCGGTGTATGCGATCTCTCCCAGGAAACTCACATTGTTGATCTCTGAAAACCGCACGGGCACCCCAAGAGACGGAGTGGTAGTTCCCCACCTGCCAGGTCCTAACAACATGACAGGTGTCACATCACGGTTTTTAACAAGCCTGTTGAGCTTGCCGATAAGACGGGCAATACTGTATTTGTCCGATATGGGGAGTTCGCTGTAAGCCAAAGGATCGACGAAAATGATCCGGGCGATATTCTGAACAACGCTGCCGCCCATGAAATTTCCCTCGATCGATAGAAATATACGGTCATACGTTATGTCAGTTGGCATCTTCACCCTCTGAGCCTGGCCTTTTGTCTGAACGGGCCTGCACTGGAGAAGATTTATTTTGTAAGCGTTAGCCTGTGTAAAATTGACAGTAAATTCAGTTTCTACGGGATAATCATATATCTCCTCAAGCTTCTTCAACATCCGATGCATAACGCCCGTCAGGGATGAACGGGCGAGAAGGTTATCAAAAGTGAGGATCCATGCCTCCCGATCATAATGGCCTAACTCCCTTAGTCTCTGGGTTGTTTCCTGGTCTTTTGTGCCGAAAAGGTCTAATTTGATATTGAGCCCCTCGTTTGCCTTTTCAAGAAAAGAAATAGTTTCGAGAGCATTATTCTCAATGTTGAGAACATCAAGGTCATGCTGGGAGAAACGGCGAGCTTCCTCGAGACTTGCGTGGGGACGGTACTGAGGGTTATCAAGAGCCACAGTGCGGGGGTAATCATTCTCGACACGATTTACAGCCCTGGTTCCAAGGCCAGCAACAAGCCTCAACATCCCTGCCTTTGGGTCCATTCCCTCTTTCCAGACAAAATTGTTATACGAGATGCCAACACCGGCAAGGTCCGGAAAAAAATAGTGCTTCCTGTAAGACCCCGAAACCCTCTGAACCAATAATGCCATCTGTTCATCCTGCTGGTCGAGGCCTCTCTGGAGCCGGTAGGTAAGGGCATCCTCGTTCATGGTACTTGCGAAAATCTTACGCACCGATTCAACAAGGTCGACATAGCGCTTCTCCGGGGCGCCTTGATTTACCAGGAAGATGCTGTCATATTTGCCGGCAAAGGCATTGCCAAAAGCATCTTCAAGGAGGCTGCTTGACCGGATAATGATAGGTGACTGGCCAAAATACTCAATGAGTTGTTGAAATTGTTCCTTTATCTCATAGGGGAAGGTGCCATTCAACATTTTTTCTCTCAGGGGGAGCGCTGCACCAAAGTAGCCTTCTTTTGTCTTTTGCTCCATGCGGAGCTTCCAGAGCCCGTTCTGGACGATATAGGTATAGAAAATATCGGAGCCAACGTAAAAGGAATCGTGATGTTCCAGGTAATTTTCCCACGGAAGAAATTCGTCAAGTTCAAGGATTTTACGGGCGAGAAGCATCCCTACTGTTTTTCCGCCCACAAAGCCAGTCCCGATGACCCGTGATTTAATGTTGAGAAGGTCCTCAAGCGTAAATGTCTTTCTGGCAAGGGCGAGCATCCTGTTCTCTTTGCCGATCATGATCCGACAAAGCTCGTCGATCATGTCCTGGCGCTCTTCCGGCCTGCAAGGTCTCCTGGAAAGGTCCTCCGCCTTCATAAAAAGCCGGTCCCAGTAGTCAAGGTATCTTCTGGGGCTCTGCGCTTCCCGTCTCGAGATATCTGAGAAAAGCTGTGTTGCATCAACGCTGTTGATAATGGGTGTGAACTCTTTGCCCTCTTCGAGGTGGGGAAAGAACATGGTGGGTGAATACCTGTTCCACGCCTTCAGGGGGTGGACGCAGTAATTACCGCCGGGATAATACACCTCGAGCAATAACTGGGTCGTCTCCCGAATACGGGCGACAGTTTTAAAAGAATGACTGTGTCTCATAATAGCGAAATAAGCAATGGTATCCAACTCAAAAAGATACGGGCACATGACGACGAAGAAGTTGCCGGTCATGAGGTCGGTAGCCCAAGCCGATTGGAGAAAGGAGAGACAGTCAAAGATATAGTAGACCTCTTCGCCTTCAGCAGTTGCGATATTGTAAACCTGTGTCGTAAATGATTCAAAGCCTGTGCGGGCGTCCAGGGAATATACCTTGACATGATCAGAAGGCTCAAGAAGAGGGTCATGATCGGCAAATCGCATATAAACGACCCTTCTTCCCTCTGCAATGGCATTGTGGACAAAGGGAAGGACAAAGTGACGATAGTCATCGATCTCGTCAACCTGCCAGACTACGTTGTCTCCGAGACGGAGACCGTTGAGTACATCATCAAGGCCGGCCAGTCCTGTGCTTGCGGGAAAGGATGATTTCATAGCTTATTCCTACTCACTTTCACTATAATATAACCTTCATCAGAATCTCAACAAAGTGTTTAATTGAGAAACTGCTGTATGCGATTTCCCATTTCCTCATACCTGAAGAGTCTATTAAACTCAATGAGTCCACCGAGAGCCCTTGAATAGGACCTGAAACCATTTTCCTCAAGAATGGATACGGGGTTAAGCCCTCCGATTAGAATTGCGCCTATCCTTCCCTCGCTTACAGGAATATCAAGAACACTCTGGCCAGGTTTTCCTATGGTAACCAGTCCTCCGAGACCTATCCTTTTCAGTTTTTCGCACAGATGCTCAACTGTATCGCGGCTTTCTGCGGGAAATTCACGAAAACTTGCTCCTATACGACCGTTTCCGGTTTTAATGGCGCCCATATAATTTGTCATTCCGCTCCGGATGAAGACCTCGAGAGGATCGATGCTTGTCCCGTCATACATGATAACCTCTACAAAGCGAATCGGTTTTTTGTCCGCGAGTTCAAGGAGGCCTCCAAACCGCGAGTTGGTGGGAATGCCGTGCTTGAGCAATACTCCATTCAGGGTTATGGAGCAGACCGTTCCAACTCCTATCATCCCATCCGGAACGGTAATATGTTCAAGGCGTTCTCCCGGTCCAAGAAAAGTGAGCAGATCTCCCATAGCATACCCATCTGCAAAAACCTTTCTGATAGAAGGGATACATTTGGAGAAGATCATGGGCTCAACGAGCGTCAGGTTAATTACTACATCCCCTGAGGTTGTGTTAAGGTCGAAGTTCATTCGGTAGGACATCTGATCGATCTTCGCCGAGAGAAAACCAACCTTTTCGATGATTTTTGACGAATCTAGCTCTCTCAGACCTTTTTCGGAAATAATGTGACCTTTTTTGCCGTTACTTGTAGTCAGACCTCTCGAAACTAATTGTTGTAGGTAAAGGCGTATTGTCCGCTCGCTGACCTCATGACCGAGGGAGGTGAGTTCTTCGGCAATCCGGCCACTTGACATTGTCTTTTGTGAGTTCTTGAGGACATTGAGTATTAACAGCTCTTTTGATTTTTGTTTTTCCTGCATCGCTACCTCATCAGAAAAATTATTGTTGCCATTATGGCAATGAATAATAATATATCGGCAATATTGCCGTTAATTTATTATAACAGCCACATAGAAAAACGGCAAGATAAAAAGTAAGAAATGCTATTAATCAATATTTACTTGACATAAAAACCGGCAATTGATAATATTCAAACTAACGGTATAATAATTATACGGCAATAAACTGCCGTATAGATGGCAATGAATTACCGGTCAATTTAATAAGCAGGAGGTTCAAATGATAGAGTGGTCAAAATCAAATGATGCGTTGGGGACAGTGAACAGAGGAAATCCAACAGAATCTGGTCTGTGTACCTTATGTCGCGCCGATTGTAAGGGCAAGTGCGAGACGTTCCTTTCCAGTCTTAAGGGCAGGAAGATGCTGTACCCGAGGGATTTTGGGCTAGTGACAGCGGGAAGCGGCAGCACCACTCACATTGGAGTGGCATACAACTCATTAAGGATCCAGGGATACAATTATGGCGTAAGCGGACTGGCTAATGGATTATCCAATTCTGCTGATGACTGTATATTCCCCAATGTTAATGTTGAGACAGAGTTTGGTAACACAGTAAAGACAAAGTGCAAAGTTCCAATAATGACCGGCGCCCTGGGGTCCACATTCATCGCAGCAAAATACTGGGATTCTTTTGCAGCCGGGGCAGCCCTTGTTGGAATTCCCATCGTGGTTGGGGAGAACGTAGTTGGCATCGACCGGGAAGCAGTGATTAAGAATGGCAAGATCGTTAAAGCGCCGGAGCTTGATCGAAGGATCGATACGTATCTTCGTTATTTTAATGGATACGGCGCAATCATTGTTCAGATGAACGTCGAAGACACGAGAAATGGTGTGGCCGAATATGTTATTGAAAAATATGGTGATAAGGTCATCATTGAGCTCAAATGGGGCCAGGGAGCAAAAGATATCGGCGGTGAAATACAGGTTGACAGCCTTGGTTATGCGCTCTTCCTTAAGGACAGGGGGTATGTTGTTGATCCGGATCCGACAAAACCTGAGGTTCAGAAGGCTTTCGAACATGGCGCCATAAGAACTTTTGCACGCCACAGCAGGCTCGGATATACTGATCTTTCGTCTGCAGACCAGGTTGAAGAATCGTTTATGACCGCGGTTGAGTACCTTAGAAAAATTGGCTATAAGCGAATCTCCCTCAAGACAGGTTCATACGGTATGGAAGCCCTTGCCATGGCAATTAAGTATGCAAGTGACGCGGAGCTTGACCTTCTTACCGTTGATGGTTCCGGCGGCGGCACAGGCATGAGTCCATGGAACATGATGGAGTCATGGGGTGTACCCTCAATCCTTCTACATGCTAAGACCTATGAATATGCCTCTATGCTCGCCGCGCGAGGCGTGAAGGTTGTCGACATTGCCTTTGCCGGTGGCTTGACCCGCGAAGACCACATCTTTAAGGCCCTTGCTCTTGGCGCTCCATTCACGAAACTGATCTGCATGGGCAGAGGAGCCATGATCCCCGGTTTTGTCGGATCAAATATTGAAGGTGTACTGAATCCTGAAAGGAAGGTAAAGGTGAATGGTAACTGGGACGAACTGCCGCCGGCAGTCAAAGAACTTGGCCTCACTGCGGAAGAAATCTTTGCGGGATACTATGATGTGCAGAAGAAAGTCGGCGAAGACGAGATGAAAAACGTCCCGTACGGTGCAATCGCGATGTGGACCCTGGTCGATAAGCTTGCTGCCGGTCTCCAGCAGTTAATGGCAGGCGCACGTCGTTTCAGGTTGCCTGAGATATCAAGGAGCGATATCTTCTCAGCCAACAGGGAGACGGAAATAGAGACAAACATCCCCTTTATCACCGATGTGCTTGATGAGAGCGCGAAAAGGATACTGATATCTGAGTCGAAGATTGCCGTTCGAAAGGCTGCCAATCGTTAAGACAGTGGCCTTGCATCCGGCCCGCGAAAGATGGCCCTGGATTAACATGTCTGTTGGAAACGGGGTCGGCAGACGGTACGTGCCGACCCCGTTCTGCTTGTAAGTCAACGGGTTTTTGCTTATAATAGTTAAAGGTAATCATATTAACAAAGTTATCATACTTGGACTTGTAAATAAGAGAAGGCCTCGAGGTATCGTATGAACAATCTCGCATTTTTAAAGGAACTGGAAGAGCTGTCAGGGGAAAACATATCATCATGTTACCAGTGCTACCGTTGCACAGCAGGTTGTCCGGTAGTCACGCAGATGGATATCTTTCCTCATCGGATCATACGATACATAGTTCTCGGAGAGCGGGAAAAAGTGCTCAGCGCTAAGTCGATATGGACCTGTCTCCAATGCATTACATGCAGCGTAAGGTGCCCTAACAATATAGACATTGCCCATGTCTTTGACACCGTGCGGAAGATAGCCATAAAAGAACAAAAAGCAGCGGAACAGGATACATGGACTTTTGATAAGGCCTTTCTTGATAGTGTTGAGAGACACGGCAGACTCCACGAAATTGAAGCTATTCTCCGCTACAAGGTTGAGAAGAAAAATTTCTTTGAGGACGTCAAGATGGGCATGGGAATGTTCCTCAAAGGAAGAATGGGTATTCTTCCCCACAATGTTAAAGACAGAAGGCAGTTAAAGGAGATATTCAAGAAATGCGGCCAGTGACTTTGGTATATCAGCCGGGGGACTATAGGCGTTTGAGGGGCTTTAGATTATGACAGCCCTCACCTACTACCCGGGATGCTCGCTCAAGACATCAAGCAAGTTTTACGAGACATCCATAAAGCAGGTTTTTTCCTCTTATGGGATAGAGATCCAGGAACTCTCCGACTGGTCATGCTGCGGGGCTTCGGCGGCCCATACCGTGAATGACAGGCTCGCTCATGCATTAGCTGCAAGAAACCTTGCACTTGCAGAAAAAAGGAACAATCATTTGTTTGCTCCGTGTTCAGCCTGTTACATACGGTCGAAGGTTACAAACGAACGCATGAGGCAGGATAAGTCATTCAGGGAAGATATTAACAACGTTATTTCACCTCTTAAATGCCTGGGCACAGGAGAGGTCAAGAATATCATCGAAGTGTTCCATGATTACGTGGGGATGGAGCTTATTGCCAAGAGCCTTAAGTACGATATCTCCGCCCTCAAGGTTGTTCCTTATTACGGCTGTGTCCTGACAAGAGTCATGGGCATGGAGGCCTTTGACGATAAGGAGGATCCAACGAGTATGGATTCACTGCTCTGGGCCCTGGGAGCTGAACTGATAAACTGGCCATACAAAATGGAGTGTTGTGGTGCGAGCAAAACATTAACGAATAAGGATGTAACGCGTACTCTTTCGGACAAAATCATGGACAGAGCAGTATTACTTGGTGCTGACGCTATTGTAACACCATGTCCTCTCTGTCAGCTAAACCTTGATCTTCTGCCCTATCTAGGCAGGACAGAGAAGGCTCTTCCTATCCTCTTTCTGTCCGAGGTTTTTGAGCTTGTCCTCTTTGGAAAGCTGGCCGGTAAAAGCTCTCACGTAATAGCTGTGGACGAGGCAGTAATGAAGGTAAGAGAGATTGACCGAATAACGTCTGGTGATAATTGTTGAGCATGCTGAAAAGCTACCATGAAGTTTTGAAGCACTGAGTGAATATAAGCTATGGAAGTAGAAGGAAAGCTCGATTACATAAAAATACATTACCCGGAAGGGGCTGAAAAACTAATAAGGCTTCTTGGTAAAAAGGACACACTGAAATCCGGGAATGTGTATGGCGAGAAACTAACTGATCGGCAGTTCTCTCTTGTATTTGGTCCTCTCCTTGAAGCGGCATTCGAGAGGGCACGTATTCTTGAGGCGCTCGCGAGTGATGACAGCACGATCGGGAACCTCTCGGCGGTAACAGGGATTAAGCCACAGCAGGTCTTTGATCACATGAAAGATTTGTTGAAAAGGAATATGGTAGAGATCAGTGAACATGAGGGACGAGATGCCGTTTTCAGAAAGATCAGGCGGTAAGGCGCAGGCACAATGTACCAGCGATACGAACAGGATAGGTCATGGAAAAGAAAGACAAGATAGGTAAGGTCCTTGTAATCGGTGGAGGAATCGGGGGCATGGAAGCCTCTTTGAACCTCGTCGAGGCAGGTTTCAGGGTGTACCTTGCCGATGAAAAACCGAACATCGGTGGTCGGATGGCTCAGCTTGATAAGACCTTTCCTACCAATGACTGTTCCATGTGTATCATGGCGCCAAAGCTCGTGGAGGTTGGCAGGAATCCCAACATAGAGCTCCTGATGAATACCGACGTAATCGATCTGACCGGTGAACCGGGCAACTTTACGGTAACCCTCAGAAGAAGACCACGGAGGGTATTGCCTGAGAAATGTACATCCTGCTCCCTGTGTGCCCCCAACTGTCCATTAGAAGTGAACAGCGATTACAACGTGGGTATGTCCCAACGGAGCGCAGCTTTTATCAATTTCCCCCAGGCTATCCCATCGACATACATGATTGACCGGGAAATTGCGCCCTGTGTTGACCGGTGCCCAGTGAACCTGAATGCCAGGGACTATGTGGGTCTTATTGCCGAAGGAAGGTTTCTCGAAGCCCTTGACCTTATACGGGAGCGACTCCCGTTTCCTTCAGTCATAGGTCGGATCTGTGCCCACCCCTGCGAGGAAGAGTGTCTTCGCGGCAATAAGGTTGATCAACCAATAGCCATATGTGCCCTGAAACGTTTTGTTGCTGATTATGAGGTTGGGAAAAGAGAGATTCCTATTCCGGAGCCAGGTCCTGATAAGGGGAAGAGTGTTGCCATTATTGGAGGAGGGCCTGCCGGGCTTACATGTGCAATCGAGATGCGGAAAGCTGGCTATAAGGTAACAATTTTTGAGGCCCACGACAAGCTTGGCGGCATGTTATATGTGGGGATTCCCGCCTACCGCCTGCCAAAGGAAGAGTTGGCGAGAGAGGTTGCTGTAGTTGAAAAGATGGGTATTGAGGTAAAATACAACACAAAAGTCGGTCGTGACATCTCGATAAAGGATATCCAGAATTCTTTTGACGCAGTTTTTGT
>JAEAME010000940.1_pt1 | contig 24177 bp, 17 predicted proteins | sample 8958731 | NCBI WGS metagenome assembly JAEAME01 (sample SAMN16933194, study PRJNA681113) | bioreactor sludge metagenome | isolation source: anerobic bioreactor sludge (Control) | place: India:Bengaluru | collected 2018-10-24 | reverse complement strand
AACGTGTTCGTGCTGTATCTCGAATGCACGAGCGCCAGCGCGGACATCAGATCCAGATCGGCGAGATCCATATAGAACGCATCCATCTGAAGAACCGTCAGCATTCCCTTATAGACGATGGTTCGCGACGAAAGGCTCGCGAAATAGAAGCCCTCCCCGTTCTTTTTCTGAAAGGCCGGTGCCAGTTGCTCGCACTGCTTACGCATGACGTAGAGAATTCTTTCAAATGCTTCTTCCGTTAAGACCCAATCCGGCCGCTCGAAAAAGAACTGCGCGAAATGAGGCCGGCACTCCCTGGCCGTCTCCCCGAGAATCGAATCATTAACGGGAAGATCCCGTCGACAAATCACCCGCAGCCCCAGTTCGCCCGCGATCCCCAGAATCAGCTTCGCGCAGGCTTCCCGCGCCTCGGAGATCCGGGGCATAAAAAGCATTCCGACCCCGTATTTTCCGGCTTCCGGTAAATGGACGTCCGTCAATACCTTGCGGAAAAACCGGTCCGGTAACTGAATGAGAATGCCCGCACCGTCGCCGGTCTTCGGATCGCTTCCGGAGCCGCCGCGATGCTCGAGATTTTTAAGGATCTCCAACCCGTCGCGGACGATCTCGTGCGATTTTTTTCCGTTGATATCGGCGACGACGGCAATGCCGCACGCGTCGCGTTCAAAATCCGGACGATACAACCCCTGGGCTTCCGGATATCCGTTCATATACTTGTCATCCTCTCATTGCGGCCATTCCCGGATCATCGCGGCTCTTACAAAATCCGCGAAAAGCGGGTGTGCCCGGTTCGGTCTGGATTTGAATTCGGGATGGAACTGGCAGGCGACAAACCACGGATGTTCGGGAAGTTCAATCATCTCGACGATCCTCCCATCCGGCGATACGCCCGACATCATCATCCCGGCCTTCTCATACGCTTCGCGGTACTCGTTGTTCACCTCATAGCGGTGCCGGTGCCGCTCGAAAATCATCTCTTCGCCGTATATGCGAAGAGCGGCGGAGTTTTTCGAGAGGCGACACGGGTATTTACCGAGCCGCATCGTTCCGCCCAGGTTCTCGATGCCGTTCTGGTCCGGCATGAGATCGATGACCGGAAACGGTGTATCCGGACAAAGTTCCGCGCTGTTTGCCTCTTTATATTCTAATACATGCCGGGCAAATTCGATCATCGCGATTTGCATGCCCAGGCAGATCCCGAAATACGGGATGCCGTTCTCGCGGGCGAACCGCGCCGCGGCAATTTTTCCCTCCACACCGCGCGTCCCGAATCCGCCGGGAACAAGGATCCCGCCGACCCCCTCGAAAATCGCCGGGGCGCTCTGATCCGTCACAGTATCGGACTCCACCCACCGGATCGATACTTTTGTCGAATTATACGCGCCGGCATGCGTAAGCGCCTCAACCACCGAAAGATACGCGTCGTGAAGCCCCGTGTATTTTCCGACAATGGCGATCGTCGTCGTGCTTTTGGGGCAATTGAGGCTGTGTACCAGGTTCGTCCACTCCGAGATGTCGGGCACGCATCGGGAGATCCCGAATTTTCTACAGACGATATCCGCGAAGTGCTGGGCCTCGAGCGCGAGCGGTACCTCATACAAGAGCGGCATATCGCGGTTTTCGATCACGCAATCCGCCGGCACATTACAAAAAAGAGCGATCTTCTCTTTGAGGTCCGTCGTCAGCCCCACCTCGGTCCGGCAGACCAGTATGTCCGGCTGAATGCCGTGGGACAAAACTTCCTTGACCGAATGTTGGGTCGGCTTGGTCTTCTGCTCCTGCGAGGCCGACAGGTACGGCACCAGCGTCACATGCACGAAAATGCAATTCTCGCGGCCGATATCGCTCGAAAACTGGCGCGCCGCCTCAATAAACGGCAGGGACTCGATGTCCCCGATCGTTCCGCCGATTTCGATGATGGCGATATCATAGCCTTCCTTGTCGGAGCGCAGGCGCTCCTTGATTTCATTCGTCACATGCGGGATGACCTGGACCGTCCCGCCGCGATAATCGCCCCGGCGCTCCTTTGCCAACACCGTATGGTAGATACTCCCGGCGGTCACGTTGGCATTTTGAGATAGATTTTCATCTATGAATCGCTCGTAGTGCCCGAGGTCCAGATCGGTCTCCGCTCCGTCGTCCGTTACGAAGACTTCTCCGTGCTGGTACGGGTTCATCGTACCCGGATCGATATTCAGGTAGGGGTCGAATTTTTGCATGGTCACGCGAATGCCTCTGCACTTGAGGAGACGGCCGAGCGAAGCCGCCGTGATGCCTTTCCCGAGCCCGGAAACGACGCCGCCGGTCACGAAAATATACTTAACGGGATGAACGGTTTCGTCACACAGATCTTTATTCTCTCCCCGTCACTCATTTTATCCCCTCCTCGCGTTTCCTTGAATGCCGCCGTCCTTCAGCCGTGCGATTGCCTTTCCCGCATTCTCCCAACTTCCGAACGCCGTAACCCGAAAATATCCTTCGCCGGCCGCGCCGAACCCGGAGCCGGGGGTAACGACAATGCCGCATTTTTCCAAAAGCTCGTCAAAAAACGCCCACGAGTTCTTCTTCTCCGGCGTCTCGACCCACAGATACGGTGCGTTCACACCGCCGCTCACCTTGAATCCGCGCTCCGACAGACCCTGCCGAAGAACACGCGCGTTCTCGAGATAGTAACGTATGACCCCCTCGGTCTGGCGCCTTCCTACTTTTGAGTAGACGGCCTCGGCCGCCCGTTGCGTAATGTAGGAGACCCCGTTGAACCGGGTCGCCTGTCTTCTCGCCCACAGATCCCGAAGTCTCGTCCCGTCCCGCTTAAGATCCGTCGGGATGATCGTATAGCCGCAGCGCACACCCGTGAAGCCGGCGGTTTTCGAGAAACTTCGAAGTTCGATCGCGCAGGTCCGAGCCCCGTCGATTTCATAGATCGAGTGCGGAAGATCCTCCGTAATATATGCCTCATACGCGGAGTCATAGAGGATGACGCTGTCCGTCCGGTTTGCGTAATCGACCCAGGCCTTGAGCGCATCCCGGTCGATTGCTGTTCCGGTCGGATTGTTCGGAAAACAAAGAAAGATCACTCCGCGAAAAGCATCGCCCGCGCCCGCGTCGGGCACCGTCGGCAGGAATCCGCCCGTCGCATCGCATCGATACGTATCTATGTGATTAAACGATCCGGTTTTCTCATCGAATACCCCGCCTCTTCCGGACATCACCGCAGCGTCGACATAAACCGGATAGACCGGATCGCAAACCGCGATCGACGTATCCTCCGAAAACAGGTCGAGGATGCCGGACGAATCACTTTTACAGCCGTCGTTTACGAATACCTCGTCCTCCGTGACGGTCACTCCTCTTTTCGCGTAGTCGTTTTCGATGATCGCGCGGACCAGAAAATCATATCCGAAATACGGTCCGTATCCCCGAAAAGTATCCTCCCGGCTCATCTCGTCGACCGCCCCGTGCATCGCCCGGATGACCTCCGGTACCAGCGGCTGGGTCACGTCTCCGATCCCCAATCGTATCAATTCTTTCCCGGGGTGACGGCTTTGATACTCCTCGGTCCTTTTGGCGATTTCCGCAAACAAATACCCGCCGCGCAGTCTGCCGAAATACGGATTGATTCCGATCATATTTCCTCCCTCGGATGAACGCGCCCCTTCGTCGGACGCTCATCTGCTTTTTTGTCGCGCCCCTTCGTCGGACGCTCATCTGTCCCGTATTCGCGTATCCGCGTATTCGATTATTCTCGTACCCGGTCTTCGGGTGCAGGATCATTGTTGCTTATTTTGCGAGCTCTACGGGATCGAACTCGACTTCGCCGTCAAATACGAATTCCGCCGGTCCGACCATCGTGATCTCTTCGGTATCCGGATCCCAATAGATATTCAGGGAGCCTCCGTTCAGCACAACTTCGACTTTTCGGGCGGACAGCCCGATCGTAACCGCCGCCGCGACGGTCGCGCACGCTCCGGTCCCGCAAGCCATCGTTTCTCCGGAGCCTCTTTCCCAAACGCGCATCCGGATTTTTTGGCGGTCCAGAATCTCGGCGAATTCGGTATTCACGCCCTCCGGAAATAAGCGGTGTTTCTCAAATTCCGGTCCGATTCCGGAAATGTCCAATCGATCGACATCCTTGGTAAAAATCACCGCGTGCGGATTTCCCATCGAGACCGCCGTTACATTATAAAGGCTTCCCGCCGCGTTGATTGCCTCATTGATCATGACCCCGCTTGCGCGATTCACGGGGATGTCTTTTGTGCGAAACGAGGGCTTACCCATATTGACACTGGCGTAAAACTTGCCGAATTCATCGACGCCGGTCGATATGACGCGAATGCCGGACAGCGTCTCGACTTCGACTTCCTTTTTGGGGGTCAATCCCCGCTCGATCACATACCGGGTCAGGCAGCGAATTCCGTTCCCGCACATCCTGCCTTGCGATCCGTCCGCGTTGAGCATTTCCATGCGGAAGTCCGCCTTTTCGGACGGTCGGATGACGATGACCCCGTCACTGCCGATCCCGAAGTGCCGGTCGGAGAATCGTTTGGCGAATTCTTCCGCTCCGCGGCCCTCAAAATGATCCGTTTTTGTACAGTCCACGTAGAGGTAATCGTTTCCGATCCCCTGCATTTTGGTAAACGGTATACGCTTCATGTTTTTTTTCCTTACGAGTCCCGAAGGATCTGTTCCGCCAGAACCGCCATGTTGATCCCTCTTGTCATGCTTTCTTTTTGAAGAAAGCGGTGCGCTTCGGCCTCCGACATTCGCTCTTTTCTCATCAGGAGCATTTTGGCCGTCTCGATCCGCTTTTTCTCCTCCGAGGAACGGACCGGCTTCACCGCGAAGATCTCCTTCGGCATCGGAAGGTTCATCGTGCTCTGAGCGCCCAATTTCGGAAACTGACGGGTCTCCAGAAGCGCCCGTACATAAAACGCGAGATCCTCCGAGATTACGGGCAAAGCGATCGTGTACATTCCGTCCCTCGAATCGTGTCCGGATCCCGGCTCAAACCCGGATGACAGGATCAGAAGATCAAAGTCGTCGGTCAGATTCGAGAACAACATCGGAGCCGTCATGTCCGAAAGAGACGGCGCGCATACGATCAGTCCGCCGCCGTCCTCGAGAAGCGCCAGCCGCAGGGCGGACGCTCCGTCCCGGGCAATACCGCGTACGGCGATCCCGTGACGCAAAAGTGCGTCACGGATCCTTGCCGCCGTAGCGATATCGGGAAAGGCCAGGATTATCCCTCTCATCGTTCTTCTCCCAACGTCTTATTGGCTTCGATCAATAACGAAGCAGATACTTATCGAGTTCCCACCCGCTGATCCTCATGCGATATTCGTTCCACTCGCCCCTTTTCGCCTCGAGGTACTTCGTAAAGATGTGGTCGCCCAGGGTTTCTTGCGCGAGCTTGCTTTTTTCGAAAAGATCCAGCGCCTCCTCAAGACTTCCGGGCAGATTGTCGATTCCGTTTTCGATCCGCTCTTCCGGCGTCATCTCGAAAATCGACTTGACGATCTGCGCCGGGGGTGTAAGCTTGTTCTCGACTCCGTCCAGGCCGGCCGCCAGACACATCGCCAGCGAGAGATACGGATTGCACGCCGGATCCGGACAACGAAGCTCGAGGCGCGTTCCCTTGCCGCGCGTCGCCGGAACACGGATCAACGCGGAGCGGTTGGCCGCGGACCAGGCCAGATAACACGGCGCCTCATATCCGGGAACCAGTCTCTTATATGAGTTGACCAGAGGGTTGCTGATGGCTGTAAAGTCCTTCACGTTCTTGAGAAGACCCGCGACAAAGTGTCCCGCGATTTCCGAAAGACCCAGTTCTCCGTCCGGATCATAGAAGGCGTTCTTTCCGTCCTTCATCAGCGACATGTTCGTGTGCATACCCGACCCGTTGATCCCGAAGATCGGCTTGGGCATAAAAGTCGCATGCATGCCGTACTTCTTGGCGATGGTCTTCACCGTAAGCCGGAACGTCATGATATCGTCGGCGATCTTGAGTGCGTCTCCGAACTTAAAGTCGATTTCGTGCTGAGCCTGAGCGACCTCATGGTGCGTCGCTTCGATTTCAAAGCCCATCGACTCCAACGCAAACGCGATCTCTCTTCGAATGTCCTCGCCCTGACCGACCGGCTCCAAATCGAAGTATCCGCCCTGATCATGCGCAAAAGTCGTCGGTTTTCCCTGCTCATCAAAGTGGAAAATAAAGAACTCAAGCTCGGGTCCGACATTGAAGGTGTATCCAAGCTTCGCCGCGCGCTCCAGAACTCTTTTAAGGGCGTATCTCGGATCACCGGCATAGGGCTTCCCGTCCGGCGTATACACGTCGCAGATGAGGCGCGCGACCTTGCCGATTTGCGGACGCCACGGGAAAATGACGAATGTGTCGAGATCCGGATAGAGATACATATCGGATTCCTGAATGCGCGCGAATCCGTCAATGGACGATCCGTCGAACATGCAGTCATTGCTCAACGCCTTCTCGAGTTGGCTCGGCGTAATCGCCACATTCTTGAGGATTCCGAAAATATCCGTGAATTGAAGGCGGATAAAGTGGATGTCCTCCTCTTTTACGATTTTGATGATGTCTTCCTTCGTGTACTTTGACATAGTGAACCTCCCCGTATTTCCTACTGTTTCAATGAATCCTGCCTAAAAATAGCAAAAGAGACGGTCGTCCCGTCTCCTTCTCGGTCGTTGTCATTGTACTTCGGGAATTATGGGTTTGTCAACCTCTTTTTGCAAGTTTCTCTTTGTCTTCTTGCAATATTCTCGGGTTCACACGAGACCGGTATAAGACGAAATTCTTCTCCGAGCCTCTGTTTCAGGGCTTTTTCGATCAAATGGTCGGTCATCGCGGGATTCTTGGGAAGCAGGCTTCCGTGGGAGTACGTGCAATAAACGCCGCGATACACGGCGCCCTCGGTACCGTCTTCTCCGTTGTTTCCCGCTCCGGTCAGCACTTTTGCAAGAGGCTTCACGCCTTCTCCCAAAAACGTTCTGCCGCTGTGATTCTCGAATCCGTAGATTTTCGCGGGCTCATAACACCCCGGCGTCGCGCGGTCGTCCAGAAAATCACACCGGTAGACGGTGTTCCCGATCAGCCGCTTCTTCTGCGCGACCGTATATGCGTCAAGAGCCGCCAGACAATCGATACGCTTTCCGTCGAACTCCTCGTAGAACCTGCCCATCATCTGGTAGCCGCCGCAAACACAGAGGAATACGTTGCCCTTTTCAACCGCATCAATGACCGCTCCGCCCTTGTTTTCGACCAGATCTCTTCGGATGATATTCTGCTCGGCGTCCTGTCCGCCGCCGAAAAAGACGATATCATAAAGATTTCCGTCAAACTTCTCCCCGATCGTAAGCGAGGTGACGCTTGTATCGATCCCGCGGAGGCGCGCCCGGTGCATCAAGGCAAGAATGTTCCCGCGGTCCCCGTACAGATTCAGAAGATCCGAATACATGTGACAAATACGAAGTTCGGTCTTCATCCGGTCCTCCCTACTTCCAGTAATTTTTCAGGTGAAATCGCTTGACGAAATATTTCCGCAGCGACAGCATCGCTGTGTAATTCGGAAGGACATAAAGGCATTTCCCGTCCGGACACGCGGAAAGCGCCTCCTCGAAAAGCGCTTCGCTCTCCTTCATTTCCTCATGCCGGATATCCTCCGGCGCCGCCCCGGAATAGTGGAGCCGCAGGAGCATCTCCGCGCTCCGCTCACCCGAAACGTAAATCTGTTCCGGATATTTCCGGCTTTCAAAGTCGACGTCCCAGATCCACGATACGTCCGTTCCGTCCGCGATATTGCTGTTCAGAAGAAGATACATCCCCCCGGCATCCGCGGCCTCCGATACGTGCGTCAGCGCCCGGTCGAGTCCGACCGGATTTTTGACAAGAAGAATACAGAAGCTTTTGTCGCCGACATTGATCTTTTCCGTCCGTCCGAACGCAGGGCGAACCGAGGCCAGCGCCTCCGCGCAAAACGACAGCGTCAGTTTTGCGTCCCCGATCTTCTTTCCGAAGATCATGGAGGCTCCGGTCGCCGCCGCGGCGTTATAGAGGTTATGCGTCCCGGGGATTTGAAGAAGCGTCCCGGCAGACTCCTCTTTGCTCGTTAAAATCATCGTCGCCTGTACGGTCGCCGAACCGTCTTTCAGATGTGCGGAATAATTCGGCGTCTGTCGCCTGTCGCCGCACGAAGGACAGTGATAGGCTCCGAAGTGACCGAAACTGCGCGCCGAATATTCGAATTTTGCCTTACATTTCAGGCAGTACTCCGCATCGGATGAAGTCGAAAGAACGCCCTGATTTCCGGCATTTGTAACATTGTTACGCGACATATACGCCTCTTCGAGGCCAAAGAATTCCGTTCGCTCCTCCCTGCCGGTACGCAGGGCCGCGATCATCGAATCATCCGCATTTAGAAGGATCATTCCGTTTGTGGCGTCCAGACCTTTTTCGATACAACTTCTCGTATAGAGGAGTTCGCCGAAGCGATCGAGCTGGTCGCGGAACAGGTTGGTTACGACGCAAACGCGCGGCTCGATTTTGCCCGCGGTAACCGCGAATGCCGCCTCGTCCGTCTCCAATACATAGGCGGTCGGGATTCCCTTCCCGGCCGCACGGCGCGCAAAAGAAGCGTGCTCTGCGAACGTTGTCGCGAGCCCGGACGCAAGGTTCGCGCCCGATACGTTCGTGCCGACGGAATACCCGGCCGCGCGCAGAATCCCGGCGATCATAAGCGTCGTCGTCGTCTTGCCGTTCGTGCCGGTCACCATGATGACTTTTTGATCGCGGCTCATATCCTCAAGAAAATTCGGGCTGACGCGCAGAGCAATTTTGCCCGGAAGCGTCGTCGCGCCCTTTCCGAATATTCTCAGTATAAAACGAATCGCGCCGGCCGCGGCCAACGCCGTTTGGGTTCGAAACGGTCTCATGATGTTTTCCCCGGGGTCCGATCGACTGTCATGGATTCAATAAACCGATCAAATAAATAGTTATTGTCCTGCGGCCCCGGAGCGCCCTCCGGATGGTACTGAACCGTAAAAACCGGCTTGCCCTTCATCCGAAGACCTTCGACCGAACCGTCGTTCACGTTGATATGACTGACCGCGCACAAATCCTCGGGCAGGGAATCCTCGATGACGACATACCCGTGATTTTGGGATGTCATACAGACCCGTCCGCTCTCGAGCTCCTTGACGGGATGGTTGATCCCCCGGTGTCCGTATTTAAGCTTGCGGGTTTTGGCTCCCAGCGCCAACGCGACCAGTTGATGCCCGAGACAAACGCCCATGACGGGGATGCCCGAATCCAGAAGTTTCCGGATTTCTTCAATGGCCGGACCGACATTGACCGGGTCTCCCGGGCCGTTCGACAGAAAGATTCCGTCCGGCTGATCGGCGAGGATCTGCTCTGCCTTGGTATTCCAAGGGTACGCGGTCACATCGCATCCGCGGCGGGTAAGGTTCCAAATAATGTTATGCTTTGCGCCGAAATCAAGAAACGCCACCCGGAACAACGCCGGCCGATCGGTTCCGGTCTCGCGTTCACCCTCATTCCCGGTCCCGACCGTAAGCCGCGACGGCTTCCCGTCGTCTCTCCGTTCGGTCAAATCCGTCCCGTCCCATCCGGACTTCCATGCCGGATAAAAGCTCTTGTCTTTCGGGCTGACCTGCTCCACGAGGTTACTCGCGCAGTACGCGCGAATTTTTTCGAAAATCTCCGGTATATTCAAGGTCTCCGGCGTCCCGTCGGTGATACATCCGATTCGGGTGCCCTCCTCCCGGAGCTTGAGCGTGAGCGCCCGCGTGTCAATGCCGCGAAGTCCGGGGACGTCGTTGCGCTTCAAATAGGCATCCAGATCCTCGGCGCCGCGCTCGTCGTTTTCGACTTGCGTCAGATCACGGACGATCAACGCTCCGACCCACAACCGGTCCGACTCCGAAACATCCTCGAAAACGCCGTAGTTTCCGACGACCGGATGCGCCATGGTCACCGCCTGTCCGCAGAAGGACGCGTCCGTCAAAAGCTCGACATATCCGGTCAGTCCCGTCGAAAAAACGACCTCGCAAACCGTCTCGCGATCCGCTCCGAAGCGGATTCCGGGAAATATACTTCCGTCGTCCAGAACAAGGCAGGCGTTTTTCATTTTTTTCTCCGCGCGTTTCTTTTTGCAAAGTATATTATCACCGATTAGCCGCGCTGTCTGTATCCGATAAAAAATTCCGGAAGTTCCGCGCTAACTTCCGGCGAGATGCCCGATGACCAAAAGCCGGTGCGAGCCCACACCCGTCGGCGTGCACGTTACCAGGGTCAGCTGCGCGCCTTCGCTGTTCTCCTGTGTCAGGTAATCCGGGAGTTTATTCGGATCCAGCGCTTCGATGATCTCGTCCACGACGTACGTGTATCTGTTCCCGTCCATGGTCACGATGACCGCCTCGTCACCGATTACGACTTCTCCGAGACGGTTGAAAATACTGCCGTACGTTTTCATCCGGTGCCCCAAAACGACCAGATTTCCTTCTTCTCCGGGCATCACCGATTCCTTGTATACCCCCGCTCCGTAGCGCAGCGGAACAATCCCCGCATCATCCCAAAGGGGAAGATCGATCCCGACCGATTCGATCTCCAGCGTACCGACGGCCGTCAACGTCACCTTGTCCGGGAGCGTAAAGACGGCCGCATCGGGATCCAGAGGCGTCAGCGGATCCTCGACCGTAATCTCCTCTTCCTCGAAAAACTCGTAACCTTCACCCTCCACGGCAAAATCATCGCTGTCAACGATCACGGTCTCCTGTCCGAGTTTGATGTTCCGGATCATGTTTCGCGCGGAATCCGTGCGTTGTTTTTCGATGACCGGGCGGCGGATCAGTAGGACAATACCCGAGATTATGAAGATTACGGCAATCGCCGCAATAATCATATACACCGGTCGGCGCTTCCGCTTCTCCGAAAAATCAAAACGGCCTTCCGAGCGGTCCGCCATCGGGGGACGGATGTCCGCTGAAGACGTTTCTCCGCCTTCCGATCGTGTTTTTCTCATCTTGACCTTCCTTCTGTTCCCTTCAAATCCCGACGGGTATTTGAAGATTTGTTCCCTGGTCATTATATCAAATACTGTTCTCTGCAGGCATTATCTGCTATCATGAATTTACTTTTGTATTGTATTCTCAAATGCGTGGAAGCGAGCGGTATGCAGGAAGCACAGGTTCAATCCGTTTGGAGTAAAGTTCGCAATGTTCTGTCCAAGGAGATCTCCGAGGTCAGTCTCAAAACGTGGATTGATCCGATGGTGCCCGTTTACGGCGACGATAAGGTTTTTGTCCTCTCGGTTCCCGACTCCTTTTCATATCAATATGTGATGCAGTATCGCGCGCTGATTACCAATTCTTTTGCCCAGGTCCTGTCACGCGCAATCGATGTCGAGATACGGGTCAGCGGCTCTCAGGAACTTTTGGATGCGATGAGACGCAATACGACCGAGGCGGGCCCTGCGGTTCTTCCCTCCTCCGGATCCGTTCTGTCCTTTGATTCCGGCAATCAGTATTCTCAACTCAATCCCCAGTATTCCTTTGAATCTTTTGTCGTCGGCTCGGGCAACCGCTTCGCGCATGCCGCCTGTGTCGCCGTTGCGGAGAAGCTCGGCGGCAGAAATTATAATCCCCTTTTTCTGTACGGCGGATCGGGCCTCGGAAAGACCCACCTGATGCATGCCATCGGGAATTTCGTGACGCTTCGCCGCAAGGACAAAAGAGTCATATATGTTCAGTGCGAGCAATTCGTCAACGAGTTTATCTCCGCCATCAAGGAGACCTCGTACGACGATTTTCGGGATAAATACAGAAGCGCGGACCTCCTTCTCATCGACGACATTCAATTTATCGAGGGGAAGGAACAGATGCAAATCGAGTTTTTCCATACCTTTAACGCGCTGCATGAATCCGGAAAACACATCGTCATGACCTGTGATAAGCCCCCCCAAAGTCTCGCCTCATTGGAAGAAAGACTGCGGACCCGCTTTTCGTCGGGACTCATCGTGGATATTCAGCCTCCGGACTACGAGACGCGATACGCGATCCTGCAGAAACGCGCGCAGCAAAATGCCGTTCAGGTCCCCGAGGACGTGATGGATTATATCGCTTCGAACATTGCCACGAATATCCGGGAGCTCGACGGAGCCTTTAATACGGTCCTCGCGTACAGTCTTCTGGCGGGCACGCTGGATCTCGATGTCGCGGTTGCCGCGCTCAAGGATATCATTCTTCCCCGTCCGGAAAAAATGATTACTTTTCAATTGATTCTTGAGGTCGTTGCCCGTTATTACAATATTTCCGTCAGTGAGATTCTGTCCAACCGCCGAAGCAAGGATATTATCGTTCCCCGACAGATCGCGATGTATCTTTGCCGCTATGTCATCAATATGACCTTCCCCAAGATCGGCGAAGTGTTCGGCGGAAAGGATCACACCACGGTCATCCACGCGTGTAACAAGGTTTCTTCGGATCTCTCCTCTTCCTCCTCGGAATATATCGCGGATGTCGAGGAAATCAAGAAACGACTGGCCGGCTGACGGTTTGTTGTTCTTTCTTCTGACTTAATCTCCTTCTTTTTCGTCAAAAAGTCCTTGCGGGTTATCCACAATTATGTGTCAACATGTGGATAATTTTCCCTGAACAATCGGTGCATTCAATGGGGAAAAAAACCATATGGGAAAACCCCGGATAAGGCACTTTTTATCCCCTTGTTTTTTCCCATTGTTTGAACAGCCCAAACGTATATTTCAAAAGTGTTTTCAGCCTTTTCCACAAGATTAACAGACCATAATAAGAAGGCGAAGATTTATCTTAATATTTTATTCGTCCCCCCGCGATTGAACAGTGTTACACCCGGATTTTATTTATCCGCATTCAAAGAAATGTGGATAACTCGTTTCTTTCAGTTGTGTTTATCTTATGTTACATTCATGTTACAAGTCGGATTGTATTCTGAGTTTCTCGTTTGAAATTTGTTGTTTGCATTTATACGAAATTTACTCGGTTATCGTTTCGAAAGGGCGTAAATGCATAGAATTTCTTAATTTTTTCTGTATAATGGTAGTGTTACATTTTTCGAACTGCGGAGGTGGCCGGTATGAAATTTATGTGTTCCAGAGATCGACTGAATGAAGCGATATCTATCGTTCAGAAGGTGGTTTCGAACCGGTCTACCCTGCCGATCCTCGACGGAATATTGATTGAGGCATCCGGAACGGACGGTGTCAAACTTACCGGCTATGATTTGGAGACCGGTATAGAAGCAAAGTTGGAGTCGGACATCCGGGAAGACGGGGCAATCGTGATTAATTCCAAATTATTCGGAGAAATTGTCCGAAAACTTCCCGAAGAACATGTAACGATTGAGACGGACGAGAGGATGATGATTACGATCGACAGCGGAACGTCCGTGTTTTCGATCAAAGGTCTGTCCGCGGAAGGATATCCCAAGATTCCCGAGGTCACGGATACACAGAAAGTGATCCTGATGCAGGGAATCCTGAAGGACATGATCCGGCAGACCATTTTCGCGGTTTCCACCGACGAGAGCCGTCCTACGCTGAACGGATGCTACTTTGTTTGTGACGGATTTTCGGTCGAGATGGTCGCGATCGACGGTTTTCGCCTGGCTCTGCGTAAACAAGCGGTCGGAAGCGATCTTCCGGTCATGAAATTTATCATTCCCGGAAAGGCTCTGCATGAAGCCGGAAGAATTATGGGCGGGAAAGACACGGAGCTGGTCATATATTCCTCTCAGAATCATATCCTTTTTGATACCGGCATGGTTCGAATTGTATCCCGCCTGATCCAGGGCGAATATATGAATTATCGGGCGATACTTCCGAAGTCGGGAGAAACGTCCATGCTGGTTTCTGCACCGGCGATGCTGAGCGCCGTCGAGCGCGCTTCGCTGATCATGCTTTCTGAAGATCGAAGGAGTCCGGTTCAATTGACAATGCCCCATGATGAGGTACTCGTGATCAGCGCCAGCACGGAATTGGGCACCCTTCGCGAGGAAATACCCGTATCCATCCGGGGAGAGAAGATCGACATCGACTTCAATCCCAGATATTTTATTGACGCGCTTCGGGCGATCGAGGATGAAGTGATCACGATTCAATTCAGCGGAAGTAACGGACCCTGCGTTCTGAAACCGACTGAAGGAGAGGATTTCGCCTATCTTGTTCTGCCCATGCGTCGATAATGGAAACCCGGCAGTAAGGCATGCGCATTCGTTCCATAGAACTTACCGATTTTCGCAATTTCGAGCGGCTTGATCTGGAGGTCAGGCCTTCCGTTAATATTTTGTACGGTCAAAACGCTCAAGGGAAGACTAATATCCTGGAAGCAATCTATTTGTGCGCGTGTGCAAGATCTCACCGGACGTCCAAGGACAAGGAACTGATCCGACACGGCCAAACGCAATACGCGGTACGCCTCGTATTGGGTTCGGATGCCGGCGATGACTATGAGGAGAGTGTAACGCTCCGCTATTTTGACGAGAGCGCCCCCTCCCTGCCCGTTCAAAAAGCGAAGCGCATCGCGGAGCATAATGATGTGCCCGTTGATAAAATCAGCCGGTTCATCGGGATTTTTAACGCTGTTATATTCGCACCCGAGGACCTGATGCTCATCAAAGAAGGGCCGTCGGTTCGAAGAAGATACATGGATATTTTGATCTCACAGGTCCGACCGAGTTACTTCTTTGCCCTGCAACGGTATTCGAAACTGCTCCAGCAGAGAAACCGGACCTTGAAGATGATTCGCTCCGCGAAAGGTTCTCACGGCTTAAGTCCGGAAGAGGAATCAGAGTTGGAGATCTGGGACTTTTCGATGGCACAGATTGCTGCGGAGATCATCCAGGAACGATTATTATTTGCCGAGCGGATCGCAAACATCGCGTCGGAACACCATCAGAGGATTTCCTCGGAAAGCGAAAGCCTATTTGTACGCTACAGGCCGATCGGAGGCCTTCGGGAGCTTCTGGAGGGCACACAAGCCGATCAATGGCAGCCGATCATCGAAAAGCACCTCCTTAGCCGATGGAAGGCCTTTCATCAAGAGGATTATGACAAGGGAACAACAACGGTCGGTCCGCATCGCGACGATCTGGAACTGTCTTTGGACGGAGAAGGCCTTCGACCCTTTGCATCACAGGGACAGCAGCGTTCCGCCGCGTTGGCGCTCAAAATGGCAGAGCTTGATATCCTGAAAGAAGAAACCAAAGAGACGCCGGTCCTGCTGCTGGACGATGTATTCAGCGAGCTGGATGCCCGCCGCCGCTCTGCGCTTCTGTCCGGCCTCAAGAACGCGCAGGTCTTTATCACCTGCACGGATCGAGCCTTTGTTTCCAGGGAATTGGCACCCCTTTGCCCGGAACTCTTCCGCGACGATACGTCGTTCGCGTTCTACCTTATTCAGAGCGGAAAAGTTATTCCGGAATAACGAAACACCGGAGAAACACGGGCGTTGTGGTATAATATCAATGGTTGTATGAGCGGTCGAAGATAGAGAAAACCCGGAGGGAGAAATCGGAATGTACATCCACATCGGAGGAGAAAATGTGGTTTCCGACAAGCTGATTCTCTGCATCATCGATTTAGATCAAGTACACCCGCACCAGACAGACATGAAGCGTTTTATGATTGCGCAGGAGGAATCCGGGCGCATGGAATATATCGGCAACGACATTCCGCAGTCGCTGATTGTAACGATGGAACGAACCTACGCATCGCCGTTGTCGGCTCAAGCCCTTTACCAGCGAACGGCACGCGAAGCGTTAAAAAAGGCGTAAAAATTGCTGGAAACGGACCGTGTAACAATGTTACAAATGCCCGAAAAACAACGGTTCGTGCACGACGGATAACATACGCGACGTAAAAGGCCCGTGTCGTAATCAAAACCGGCTCAAGGCCGGGTAACAGGAAAAAGCATGATCATGAAAGGACAACAAAGATGGCAAACAACCGCGAAGAAGAGAAAAACAGTCCGGTCGATGCGTATTATCAACCGATCGATAAGAATATCGAGGATTCGGACGAACTGGATAACCTTGCTTTGAATCCGAGAGCCCTGACCGACGATTACTCGGAGGAATCTCTGGATGAAATTGCCGGCGTAGAAGCCGGACAGGACCGGTTCGACACACATAACACCTCCAATTACGACGAGTCGGACATACAAGTCCTGGAAGGCCTGGAGGCGGTGCGTAAGCGCCCGGGAATGTATATCGGAGACACCACGCTTCGCGGACTTCATCATCTCGTTTACGAGATCGTGGCGAATTCGGTGGACGAAGCGCTCGCGGGCCGTTGTGATACGGTCAGTATCACGCTGAATAAGGACGGATCGGTTACCGTAACGGACAACGGATCCGGTATTCCGGTCGGTATCCATCCTCAAAGAGGAATTCCGAGCGTAGAAGTTGTTCACACGATTCTTCATGCCGGAGGTAAATTCGGAGGCGGTGCGTACAGCGTTTCCGGGGGCCTCCACGGCGTCGGAGCATCGGTTGTCAATGCCCTCTCTTCTTCCATGACCGTACAGGTTTGCAGGGACGGAAATATCCACGAGATTTCGTTTGAACGCGGGATCACAAGTAAGCCTCTGGAGATCATCGGTCCGTGTAAGGCCTGTGTAACGGGCACAAAGACGACATTTACACCGGATGAACGTATCTTTCCGGACCGTACTTTCGATTTCGCAACGATGATCACCCGATATCGCGAAATGGCTTTCCTCAATAAGGAAATCACGCTCGTGCTGACCGACGACCGTGAGGAAATACCGGTCGTGAAGACACTTCACTACGACGGAGGGATTATTTCTTTCGTCGAATACTTGAACCGCCACAGAGAGACGCTTCATAAGCCTCCGATCTATATCGCGCAAAAGTCCGGAGATTGCTTTATCGAGGTCGCGATACAGTACAATGACTCCTTTGCCGAGAACGTTTATTCCTATGCCAACAATATCGCAACCGTGGAAGGCGGAACGCACCTGACCGGATTCAAATCCGCGCTGACGAAGGTTGTTAACGATTATGCCCGAAAATACAAATACCTTAAAGACGCAGACAAGAACCTTCAGGGAGAAGACGCGCGCGAGGGCGTGGGCGCCATCATCAGCGTAAAACTCCCGGAACCGCAGTTTGAAGGGCAGACGAAGTCGAAGCTTGGAAACGCCGAGATCCGGACGATGGTCGAGTCCGTCGTCAACGAAAAGCTTGCTCAATATTTGGAAGAGAACCCGCAAATCGCGAAAGTTGTTATGGATAAGTGCCTGTCGGCATCCAGGGCACGTGAAGCCGCGCGGAAAGCAAGAGATATGACCCGAAGAAAGAGCGTTTTCGAGTCGAATTCCCTTCCGGGAAAACTTGCGGATTGCCAGGAAAAGGATCCTACCCTCTGTGAAATATTTATCGTTGAGGGAGACTCCGCAGGAGGCTCTGCAAAACAGGGCAGAGAGCGCAAATATCAGGCCATTCTGCCGCTTTGGGGAAAGATGCTCAATGTCGAAAAGGCCCGTATCGACAAAGTATACGGGAATGAGAAGCTTCAGCCGGTGGTTATGGCGCTCGGCGCGGGGATCGGAGACGATTTTGACGAGGAAAAGCTCAGATATCACAAGGTTATTGTAATGGCGGATGCGGACGTCGACGGATCGCACATCCGAACACTGCTGCTGACCTTTTTCTTCCGCTACTTACGACCCCTCGTTGACGGAGGATATGTATACATCGCATGCCCGCCCCTATTTCGTGTTTACCAGGGAAATGAAGGGTATTACGCCTATGATGAGCGAGAAGTCGAGAAAATCAAAGAAAAAACGGGATGGAAAGAACCTAAACTTCAGCGATATAAAGGACTCGGAGAGATGAGCTCGGAACAGCTGTGGGAAACTACGATGAATCCGGAAACCAGAAAGCTTCTGCGGGTTCAAATCGAGGACGCCCAGGCAGCCGATGAAGCCTTTACTCTCTTGATGGGCGATAAAGTCGAGCCGAGAAAGGAATTTATCCAGGAAAACGCGAAATATGCGGTGACGGACATATAAACGGAACATTCATCGAAAGAGTGCACGCAGCAAAACGTAAAAACGACGAGGGACCGGGCGGTTATTTCATAAAACCGCCCGGTCTTTTGCATTGCATTTGTCATTCGGAGCACGAAAGTCGTACGGTGTATCCCTTGATGTCAGCGTATATAGGTCGACTTCATAACAGCGGATACGGATGTGTAAATAATTTGACATATCTTTGAATATTCGCGGAAAACGCCCTGTTTCACGTGAAACAACAAGGAATCCTTGCGTAAAAAGACCCTATAACAATGTTACAAACGCCGGAATATAGGCATATGCGAAAAAGCGCTGCTCCCCCGCTGACAATATCAAGAAATAGACACATAATCAAAAGCCGCTCCCTGTATTTAGTAAATGACGCCCGGACCGAACCTGAAATGGCCCATACTCTTATGCATAGATCCATTTGAAAAGCCGAAAAAATTTTTCATGACGCTGAGACATGATTAATCGAAGACGAGATATCGGGCGATTATGAAGAATCGCAAAGAATCTACAACCAAACCGCTACGCGACGTAGCGGAACAACACAAACATTCGTCTTCAATCAGAATATTTTTGAACATGTGTAGAATCGAATATTTATGATTATTTGAAATCAATTAATTGGGCCAGGGTAGTCTTTCAGCGCCGTTTCAAAGCGTATAACCAACAGTTGCTCGCTATGATCATCATTGTTGGAAGATTTAAGGAATTACTTGTAAGAGCATAATATTTGCGAGAGCTAAAAACCCGTCATTATTATGGCATTATACTCCGTTTCCGCTTCATGCGAGAAAACACGTGCAGCAAGACTCGAATTTCCCTTCAAATAACACGCTATGTGCCATGACGCATCGTCTATACTTCAATCAAATTACAAACACAATGAAGAATCGACATGCAATCGATCAAATACTCGTATTATGATAATTTCAAAACTGATCTTATGCACATGCGAAATACAAGGCAGAGAAAAAACCGCCCCATGGATCTAAATAGCACAATAAATCGGACCATTGCAGAGATAATATTCGATCCGAAGATTAAGAAATCACAAAATGGGCCCCGCCGACGAAATCAATACTCGGCAGATTGTTTCACGTGAAACAATTTATCGATTATTTGTCGCAGATAAGAAAGCCGTAGAAAAAGCAGTCCGTAAAAAGTGACACATATGATCTCCCGAAACTATAAAGCAGACTTAACGCGGATGATTCGCGTCTCCCCCGGCGCAACGCGCGGATTTCCAGGGGTGCAGACAATGTTTCACGTGAAACAATCGAGAAAAACACAGCAAATGCGGGGTTTCTTGCCGCAATGTGCATCAATTGTAGGAAACGGTAAACAAAATGACATATTCCTCGGGGACTCTTCTGATATGATAAGCGTATAAATATGTAAATGAGGGGACTGATGGCGATGGCGTATGTAATTTCGATTGTTAATCAAAAGGGGGGAGTCGGTAAAACGACTACAGCAATCAATTTAGCGGCATATTTGGCTTTGAAGAATAAGAAAATTCTTCTGGTTGATCTGGACCCCCAGGGTAATGCAACGAGCGGGTATGGATTCAATAAGCAGGAGTTGGACGCGTCGGTGTATGACGTTCTGGTTAATGAGGCGGAAATTACCGAGGTAATTCAGTCGACCAATCAGAAAAACGTCGAAATGTGTCCTACGAACATCAATCTGGCCGGCGCGGAGGTCGAATTGGTCTCTGCGATGTCCAGAGAAACAATATTGAAGCGTGCGCTGGAACCCGTTATGAGCAAGTATGATTATGTGCTTATTGATTGCCCTCCCTCACTTGGCCTGCTTACGGTCAACGCGTTAGCCGCGTCCACCGGTGTCCTGGTGCCGATTCAGGGCGAATACTATGCGCTTGAGGGATTAACGCAGCTGATTGATACAATTAATCTGGTTAAGCGCCATTTGAACCCTTCAATCGGCATATTCGGTGTTGTGTTGACCATGTACGATCAACGCACACAGTTAACGCGACAGGTAACCGAAGAAGTTAACCGCTATTTCGGTGAAAAAGTCTTCAGTACGGTGATTCCGCGAAATATACGTTTGGCAGAGGCGCCCAGTCATGGTAAGACCATAGCAGACTATGATCCGAAATCAAAGGGCGGAAAGGCATATGCCAGTCTTGCACTGGAAGTGATTAAGCGTTCAAAGCAACGATAAGAAGAAAATGGGCTCTTACATATCGACCGAGGTCTATATGTAAACAGGAAAAGGGGTGATTCAGTTATGGGTCCTGCGGGAAAAGGGCTTGGAAAAGGCTTGGGAGCGCTGCTTTCGGTCGAGGGAATTCCGGAACAGGCGAAAGATTCGGTTGTTGAACTCAAAATCAACGACATTCATCCGAATACCGATCAACCGAGAAAGGACTTTAAAGAAGAAGGTCTCCGTGAATTAGCATCATCAATAACCGAAAATGGCGTAATTCAGCCGATCATCGTCGCAAAAAGAGGTACCGGCTATAGAATCGTAGCCGGAGAGCGTCGTTGGAGAGCGGCAAGAATCGCGCAATTATCGGTAATTCCGGCGATTGTGCGCGAATTGAGCGATCAACAGACGATGGAGCAGGCTTTGATCGAAAACATCCAGCGGGAGGACCTGAATCCCTTGGAAGAAGCCTTTGCAATGGATCATTTAATGAAGGAGCACGGGCTTACACAAGAGCAATTGTCGAAGAAATTGGGAAAAAGTCGCCCCGCGATCGCAAATACCGTCCGTTTGCTCAGTATCGATCCGTCATTAATGGACTTTATCCGTAACGGAGACCTCTCTGCGGGTCACGCAAGGGCCATTTTGGCCCTTTCCGACGGGGAGGAACAAAGAAAGGCCGCGGACGTCGTCATGACGAAGGAAATGAGTGTGAGAGAGACGGAGGAGTATGTGAAAAAACTCCTGTCTCCTTTACCGGCTAAGGCGACAAAGGACACTTCGATGACGAAGGAAGCGCAAGCGATTGCAATCAGTACCAGAGAAGTAGAGCGAAATCTGACTAAACACTTCGGTACGAAGGTCAAAATACGCCTCAAGGATCCCGATACCGGTAAAGGCGCTCTGGTGATTGACTATTTTTCGTATGATGATCTACAGCGCCTGCTTGAGATCATAAAGGCTTAAATAACGGGATTTGTAACACTGTTACACGCAAATTATTCGAGAGAAATGACAGCATTCGGCGATTACGATCGCCTAAATGCTGATGTAATCCGGTCGAAGCCGGCACGCCTTCTTTCGAAAAAGACCGGTCGGAGCCGGGACCTGCTCGCTCGACCGATTGAGACCGGAGATGAAAATGACGCATATTTTCGATGTGTTTGTCCGAGCCTTGCCGATCTTCATCATGATCGCCCTGGGTGTAATCGTAAGAAGGGCGGGAATCCTTAGCGAGAAAACGATCCCTGAGATCAAGAAGTTGATCGTAAGCATCACGCTTCCCGCGATGCTGCTGCTAACTTTTGCCGGGACAACGTTTCGGGCGGAGTACGCGCTGATCTTTCTCGTGATGTTTCTGTTCTGCTGTGTGATGCTCGGCTTCGGGATATTTGCGGGTCCCAAAATCAGCAAAGATAATCGGTTTCTGCCGGCATTGTTTACCGGCTTTGAGGCCGGTATGCTCGGTTACGCTTTGTTCGCGACATTTTTTTCGGAGGAAAACACGTACGCCTTTGCCGTGATCGACATCGGCCAAGTCTTGTTTGTCTTCTTTGTCCTTGCGTTTTTTCTTCGAAAAAGAAGCGGCTCGGATTCTTCCGTCCCGGTACTTTTGAAGAGCTTCGCGTTCTCGCCCATCATCATTGCGATTGTCATCGGCGTGATTTTGGGGGGAACCGGCGTATATCGGTATCTGTCCGGGTTCGCGATTACGGGCGCAATTGCAGACACCCTGAAAGTATTGGGTTCGATGACTCAACCGTTGATTTGCCTTGTGATCGGGTATGACCTTCGATTGGGTTTTTCAAAAATGCACAAAACGCTTGCGATAATCGGAATCCGGTTGCTGATTATGATCTTCGCCGCGTTTATGGTGAATACTCTGATCATTGAACGTTTGCTGCACTTGGAGCCGATATTCACTTATGCCGTGTATACGATGTTCTTGCTTCCGCCGCCTTTTGTAATTCCGGTTTACTTCGGAAGCGCCTCGCCAAAGGAAAAGGAGGAGATTTTGGACGCGCTATCGCTACACGTTATAGTGTCTCTTGTCGCTTTCGTCGTCTTGCTCATTCTGATTCAATAGCATGAATGAACAAGGCTTTGCACCGGTCCGAAGCGGTTCGCCGGCTTGCCACTCATTACGACTAGAAGTATAATACGGAAGGTCACGACCTGTTTTTCGAGCGAAAGCGTCGCCGAGAAAGACGCCGGAAACGATGCCGATGCTTCGGTCACATCACCGCGAAAGGAGCAAATCCTTCCGCGCGGAAAACATAAGACAAACACGGAGGAAACCAAATGAATAACAAACGCTTCCCGCGGCTTCTGCAATTGATTGCCGGTATGCTTGCTCTGGCGGTTCTGTTAACGGGCTGCTCGTTCGTCCGGGATGTTTTTTCCGACAAGAAAAAACCCAAGAAGATTACCGGTGCGACGCACCCGACCTATACCGAGGATTTTGATGATTTTGCCGATCAGGTCTTTGCGGCGTTTGTTTCATTTGATCAGGTGACCTTGCACAGTCTGGTCCTCGATGAGGAGGATTTCAATATTGAGAAACCCGAAAGCAGTTGGGGCGACTTCAGCAACGAGTCCGAAGACGAGGACTGGGCGCTGATCGAGGACCTTTTGGAGGTACTCAAAGAATATGATTATGATGATCTCAGCCGTGGGCAGAAGATCACCTACGATACGTTGATGAAGTTTCTGGAAGGCGAGTTGGCGTTGAAGGACGCGCCGGATTTTTACGATCCGCTCAACGCGCTTCAGGGCAATCACCTTTTTCTGGCGTTCAATCTGGACACGTATCAGATCGATGATCAGGATGACCTGGACACGTATATGACGTTGGTCAAGGATATCAAACCCTATGTCGAGAGCATTTGTGATTATGAGGAAAGGCGCTCCGAGGACGGGCTCTTTATGAAAAAGGATTACGCCGTCCGCGTGATGGAGGATATCAGCGATATCCTTGATTCGGACTGCGCGGATTTTATCAGCGGATTTGAGGACCGTGTGGACGGTTTTGACTTCCTGAGCGACGATGAAAAGGAAGAATACAAGGAGAAGAACCGCGAAAATGTCGAAGAATATGTTATTCCTTCATACGAACTGCTTTACGATACGGTCACGGATCTGAAGGAGACCGGAGAGGACGGGTACGGGCTGGCCCGATATGAGGGCGGAAAAGAATACTACGCGCGCCAGATTCAAATGGAGACGGGAACGAGTATGACCGTCGACGAAGTGTTCGAGAAAATCGAGAAGGTCGCCATTGAATCGCACGATGAGCTTTTCGCGATTGTGGAGGACGTGGACTATGACTTGCTGGACTCCTCGTTTGCGGCGTATTCGGATCCGGATGACGTCATTGAGAATAATCTTCTTCAGATGAGCGGTCGTTTTCCGGAAATTTCCGGGGCAAAGGACAAGGGCAAGCTGTATGTCATCGAAAAAATGCCGGACAGCATCGCGCGCTTTGCCGCGGGAATGTACCTCCTGCCGCAAGTGGATGATCCGTGGGACAATGTTTTTTATATTAACGAAGGGTATGCCGAAGGACTGGATATGTACGAGGTCGTCTCTCATGAGTGTATTCCCGGACACCTGTACCAGACGGTCTGGTTTCTGACGTCTGATAGCGAGAACATCCCCCTGAGGTATCTGCTCACCGCCTACGGCGAAGGATTGGGGACCGAGGAAGGGTGGACGACTTATGTTGAGTCGGTTTCGTACGCTATGGCCGGACTTCCGGAGCTTGAGACCCGGTATGTCGAACTTTTCTATGAAGCGATGTATACCTGGACGTCGCTTCTGGACATCGGCATCAACTATTATGGGTGGAGCGAGGATGAGGCGGCGGAGTACTTTGCCGGGAAAGGTCTGGACGGC
>JAEAME010000937.1_pt1 | contig 24200 bp, 29 predicted proteins | sample 8958731 | NCBI WGS metagenome assembly JAEAME01 (sample SAMN16933194, study PRJNA681113) | bioreactor sludge metagenome | isolation source: anerobic bioreactor sludge (Control) | place: India:Bengaluru | collected 2018-10-24 | reverse complement strand
CTGCCGCACCTTATTGTAAACAAGGATATCATTGTCTAAAGATATAAGAAATTAGAATTTAGAATTTTGAATTTGTTATTTATTAGGAGGATATCGTGAAAATAACTAAAGTAGAGTGTTTCCCCATCTCCTTCCCCCGCCGCATCCCCGGCGTCGAACCCAAGAAGGGCGACCCCGGCATGCCCAGCCTTTTCGTAAAGGTCCATACCGATGAAGGTATTGTCGGCATGGGTGAGACCGGCCACATCGCCATGGACTATATCGGTAGTACCCAGGATGCCCTCATCGGCATCATCGTCAACTGCCTCGCCCCCAAGATCCTCCTCGGCGAAGACCCCTTCAATATTGATCGTATCATGGCTAAAGTTGATATCGAAACCCGTAATAATAACCAGGCCGTGGATGTCATCGACTCCTGCCTGTATGACATTATGGGCAAGAAACTCGGCGTCCCGGTTTATCAATTGATCGGCGGCGCTTGCACTCCCAGGATCCCCCTCAGCCTGGTTATTGCTGGCGGTACTCCGGAAGCCCTTGCCAGGCGGGCTAAGGAATGCCTGGCCGCCGGTTTTACCAGTGTGAAATTGAAGGTCGGCCACATGTCTAAGACAACCGTCGCTCAGGATGTCGCTAATATCAAGGCTATCCGTGAGGCTATCGGCTACGATGCCCGCCTTGCCATCGATGCCAACGGCGGCTGGGACTATTTCGAAGCCCTCACTGCCCTCCGTAAGATGGAGAAATACGACCTTCTCATGTGCGAACAACCTCTCCCCTGGTACGACGTCGACGGCATGGCCCGGTTGCGCCAGAAGGTGGGTACTCCCATTTGCGCCGACGAATCGGCCCAGGAACTCGCCGACCTCCTCGATATCATCGAAAAGAAGGCGGCTGATATGCTCTTCATCAAACTGGCGAAAGTCGGCGGCATTTGTAAAGCCCTTAAATGGGTTGCCCTCGCCCAGGCGGCCGATATGCCCGTCATGTGCGGTTGTATGGGCGGTTCTGGCTTCGAAGCCGCACACCAGGGCCACTTCCTCGCCGCCAGCGCCTGGATGGGCCGCTTCGAACAGGAAAACCTTGGCCCCATGCTCATTCATAATACCTTCAATACCCGCAAACCAAAGATCACCGACGACCTTTCGCTCAACGTCCCGCACTATGAGGGCGGTTACCTCAATGTGCCGACCGGTCCCGGTCTGGGCGTCGACCTGAACGAACCGGTGCTTAAGAAACTCCTTACCCCGGGTAAAAAACCCGTCGTGGTTAACTTATAACTGAATATTGACTTGTCATTGCTTCGCCTTTCACTATAGAATCGGGAGGAAAATACATGGGTAAATACGATCAACTGATCATCAATCCCCCCCACATCCAGATCCATGCCGAGTCCGACGGGCACCAGGTCTTCGACGGCCTGTTCGTTCGCCATCCTCAACTCGGTTTCAATATGTCCATGGGTCACCAGTTCGTCACTAAGCCCTTTGTCTCCAACAACCCCTGCCACACCCACAACTTCCAGGAATTCCTCGCCTGGTATGGCGGCAACCCCAACAACCCCGAAGAATTCGGTGCCGAAGTCGTCCTCTATTTAGGCCCCGAACTGGAAAAACACGTCTTTACCAAACCTACCATGGTCTCCATCCCCCCCTTCTTCCCCCACTGCCCCATGGAGGTCCGCAACGTACGCAGCCCTATCATCCAGATCGAAATCATGCTGGTTGGCGAAGGCGGCACCCGCGAACCTTTCTTCGAGGCCGATAAAGGCAAACCACATTAATCACTTATTTTGTTTTTTATTGTAGGGGCATAGATTGCTGTGCCCCTACAATCTCAACCACTCTGGGAAAGTCCGCTCATACTGAGCTTTGTCGAACGTATGGGCGGACTGTAGAATTTAAGGTAGCAGTGTACTGTTTATTCGGTCTTACTTTTTCCTTTCCTTCAACCGCGCCTCCCGCCGCCCCTTCGCCTCCAGATTCCGCCGCTTTTCTTCATCCGTTTCAGGTATCAGCGGCGGCACCGGCTTGGGTTTTCCCTCCCGGTCCAGCGCCACGAAAGTCAGGTAGGCCGACGCCGTATGGCGGACCTCTCCTGTAAACACATTCTCCGCCTCCACCCGCACCCCCAGCTCCATCGACGTCGTTCCCGCGTAATTCATGCTCGCCTTGAACGTCACCAGGTCGCCTACGTATACCGGATGGTGAAAGTCCAGGCGGTCGATCGAGGCGGTCACTGTATTCGACCGCGTGTGCCGGTTTGCTACCAATCCCGCCGCCGTATCGATCAATTTCATGATTACTCCGCCGTGCACATTCCCCGCCGGGTTGATGTCCTGCGGCGTCATCATCTGCGACATCACCAGCTGGCTCTCTTTAACGGTCTTACCTTCCAACTTTGCTGCTCATCCTTTCCTGGCCGTCTCCCCTCCAGGATCTACCTTTTCTCGTCATCTCACACCACAACCCCGTTCTCTTCTTTGGTCTTTACCCCTCGTATGCCCTCTTCAACTCTTCGATATCGAACTTTCCCATCTTTAGAAAAGCCGCGGTTACCCGGGCTACTTTTTCTTTATCAAGGTCCCGCAGCATCCCGTTGAGTACGCCCGGCACGACCTGCCAGGATACGCCGTAGCGGTCTTTCAGCCAACCGCACTGTCCCGCTTGCCCACCCCCGGCCGTCAGCTTCTCCCAGCAGTGATCGATCTCTGCCTGGGTATGGCAGCGCACCAGCAGGGAAATAGCCTCGGTAAAGTTGAACTGGTGGCAGTACGCTGAGTCCATCGCCGCAAATTCTACCCCCTCCAGGGTAAAAGCGCCGTGTTTCACTGTCCCTGGCCCGTCCGGCTCCTCCCCTTTCTCATAACGTGTGATGTCCCCCGTCCGGGCCCGGCGGAATATCGAGACATACTGGTCCATCGCTGCTTCCGCCTTGCCGCACTGTGCTCCTACATACATCAGGGTCGGGGTGATCTTCTGCCGGATCGGGTCGCTGCCCGTGTACATCAACTGCCAGGATACCCCGAATTTGTCCTGCACCCAGGCGTATTTCTCGCTGAAGGGGTATCTATCCAGGGCCATCAGGGCTGTGCCTCCGGTAATCAAGCTGGCGTAGGTCGACTCTACTTCTTCGCGGGAGTTGAAGGATACCAGCAAGGAGATCGCCGGGGTGAATTTCGCCGCCCGGCCGCCGTTTAAGCCGATGAGATTGAAGCCGCCGATGTCGAACTCCACCAGCATCGACGTTCCTACCTGGGTAAGGCGGTCGATTTTCCCACTCTTAAATACATATGTATAGAATACCGCGGCTTCCTGCGCTTCGTGGTCGAACCACAGGTACGGTATGATTATCTGCTCATTCATTGTTATGGCCTCCCTCCTGCTGAAAACTTCTACCAGGCCTCGTTATCATACGGCATTTTGCTGATATTATTCTAATTAATATCGCTGCTCCTCTCCAAACTACCGATCACCAATCCGCTGTCGGACCTGGCCTTCGGAGAGGGTGTGATAAAAATCCGGATTAAGGTCTATACTGTTAACACGGTTGAAGGAGGAATCAATGGCTGAGAATTCCATGTTCACGAATTTTGGGCAGGTGGGTATTATTGTCAAAGACATCAATAAAGCGGTATAGGGTTTTGCCAAAATCGGTATCGGCCCCTTCAGCTCTTTACCAGCCGAACCTACTGTCCGTTGGCAGGAAAAAGGTAAACCAACCGAGGTCAGGCTGAAAATGCTGTTTACCCGCATCGGTGACCTGGAGATCGAATTGATCGAACCCGTATCTGATTGCATGCAAAAGGAATACCTGGACAAACACGGTGATGGGATCCAGCATTTTTCCTTTTTTGTGCCCGATATCGAGGCCGTCGTCGCTGAAATGTCCGGTAAAGGATATCATGTCGTGCAGCGGGGTTGGCGGGAACACGGCGGCGGATATGCTTTTTTCGATACTGAAGCCGACTGCGGTTTCATGCTGGAAGTGATACAAAGATAAAAAAGAGATGAACGGTGGTTTGACTATGAGTGTATTTGAAGCACTAATGTTGATCTGTTTCGGCGTAGCCTGGCCGGTTTCTATCTATAAGTCCTTCAGATCGCGAGATAACTCCGGTAAAAGCGTTATTTTTCTTATCATCATCCTCCTGGGATATCTTTCCGGTATCGTGAACAAACTCCTTAACAGCAGGGACGCCGTGATTTATCTGTATATTTTAAATTGTCTCATGGTAGCGGTCGATATCGGACTTTATTTCAGGAACGATTCCCTGCAAAAGGCCGGGCGCAAGCAATTTTAATGCTGCAGTAGCCTTTCCAGCCGGTCGATATAGCCAGCCAATACCTGGAAAGTTTCCTCCACTGCTTGCGGCGTAGATAGGTCCACCCCGGCCAGCTTCAAGGCTTCGAGTGGGTAGACGGACCCGCCGGCACTCAAGAAGTTGCGGTAGTCCTGTGCCGCTTTCGGCCCTCCTGTCAAAACCCGGTTGGCCAGGGCATGTGCCGCCGAGATTCCCGTGGCATATTGGTACACGTAATAGTCATAAAACAGGTGCTGAAATGTCGCCCAGGTGATGCCGGTGCGGTCCTGGTCAACATCAACTTCGCCGCCGTAGCCCTCGGCGAACAACTCGGTCATCAGGCTGTTCATCACATCTGCCGTGAGAGCATCGCCGCGCTCAGCCCGTTGGTGCACTTCCAGTTCAAATCGTGCCAGGGTGGGCATGATAAAGAAATACCGGTGGAAATTGGACATCGCTTCTTCCAGCAACGCTACCTGGAACGATGCCTCCGTCTTTGTCTTGAGCAGGTGGGCACGCACCATCGCCTGGTGGAAATTGGAGGCCACCTCAGCCACGAAGAGTGCGTATTCGCTGTTGATGAACGGCTGCTGCCGCCACGTCAAGTACGAGTGCATCGAATGTCCCAGTTCGTGGGCCAGGGTGCTCAATGAATTGACATCGTTATTGTAACTCATACAGATGAAAGGGAAAGTACCGTAGGCTCCTGAAGAAAAAGCGCCGGCAGCTTTCCCCAGGTTTGCGCTGCGGTCCACCCAGCGGTCGGCCAGGCAGCCCTGCCGTAAAGCCTTCACATATTCGTCGCCCAGGGGTGCTATTCCTGCCGAGATATAGTCTACCGCCTGTTTGTATTCAATGTCAGGCTGGGCATTGGTTAAAGGCGCCCATATATCGTATGGATAAAGCGTCTTCACCCCAAGTACCTTGCGCCGCAGGCGCCAGTAACGGTGCCATGTCGGCAGGTTATTCTTAAACACTTTTATCAAATTATGGAAGACTTCAACCGGGATATTATTGTCGAACAGCGAACCTTCCAGCGTGTTGTGATGTTTACGGACTTGCATCTCGAAAACATCCTGCTTCACCGAGGTTGCCAGCGTATTTGCCAGTGTATTTTTGTGGGCCAGGTAGCCGTCCATGTAGTTTTCCCAGGCGGTACGGCGCACTTCACGGTCGGTATCGTGCAGGATGGCATCGATGGTACTCTGGGTAACCGGGATTTCCCGTCCGTCCGCTGCTTTAGCAGGGTTAAATTTCAGGTCGGCATTGGTCAGGGCGCTGTAGACGCCGTCGGCTCCACTGAACGGGCCGGCCAGCATCCCCATTATTTCTTCGACTTCTGCGGAACGGACATGCCGTTGTTGGCGGAATAAATTGTCCATAAAATGTGCATAAACGCTCAGCCTCGGTTCTTCTTTCATCCATTCGTTAATTGTTGCCTGGCCGAGTACAATTAATCCCGGGTTTAAAAATGCCGCCGCTCCCTGTACTTTTCCCGCCAGGTTGCGCATCCGGTCGTACATCGCTGCTGAAGCCTGGTTCGTAGTATCCACGCTGTAGGACATACTCGCGTACACCATCAGTCTGCCCGTACGATACAGGATATCTTCAATCTTCTTCATCACCCCAACCAGTTCGGCCGTCCCTTTATGGAGAGATTCCTTAAGTATCTCCAGTGACGGAAGGTTCGCTTCGATTTTCCCGTATTCCTCCTCCCATTCCTGTACTGATGAAAATACGCTCTCCCCATTCCATGTATTCTCTGGAATTATCCTGTTTCGTTCGGTTGCTGCTGATTTATCCATCATTTTGGTCCTTTGAAGAAAAATATCTGGCCTTAGTATACTTTGGTTTTTTTATCGCATCAATGGGAGGAGCTGCTGTACCGGTTCTGTTTTTGGTCTCTTCAGGCGAATTTGCCGTGTGTAGAGGCCATCGTAATCCTCTTCACTTTTCAAGTATCCTGAGTGGAACCCATCGATACGTTGATGGGATGAATGGGGGAGATATAGAGGGATTCAGCTGGCGAAGATATTTTAACAGATAGTAGATTGTTTAATAATGCATCGCTGTGACATTATCCTGGCATCGTTAGTCAATATAAGACGATTCAGATTCCCACTGGGATTTGGTGCTTTTCATCGCTGTTAAAATACTAAGAAGATAAAACCCATCATCTACGATCCGCGTCCCGAACTTGGCTACTTCGCAGTAAGAAAGAAGGTTTCCGAGGCTTTCGGTACTGGTAAAGTAATCAAGCATCTACTTTAAGAAACAGATCAAATTTATACACTTCATCGGATATTGATGTATCCTGACATCCATTATGTGATGTCACATACTCGAAGCACAATGCTGTGGAGGAAGTATCCATCATGAATTGTTCCTCAGTTATTAGGAATATCATCAAAAATAACCTCAAGCTTTGCCTTATTGACACTGATCTGGATTGGATTCTCTTTGATTGCTGGTAATATTCCCGAATGAATGCGATATTATCAATATAGTGTATCATTTTAAATATATCGCTGTGATATAATTCATCTACAATGAAACGCTATAACGATTACAGTGTTTTGGCCTGGCTATATGACCGTGAAATGGGTTTCTTCGGCAGCAATATTTTTCCGTTTCTGAAAATGATCGCTGGACATACTCTCCCTGATGGAGTCAGAATTCTCGATCTCTGCTGCGGTACAGGGCAATTAGCAAAGGTCCTTTGTGAAAAAGGGTACCGTGTCACAGGCCTCGATGGTTCCGCTAGAATGTTGCAATACGCCAGAAAGAATGTTCCTTCCGCAGAGTTCATACTGGGTGATGCCCGTACTTTCAAATTACCCGCTGCATATGATGCTGTTTTTTCTACGTTCGACGCACTAAACCATATCATGACTCTTCCAGAATTGGAGCAGGTATTCGAAAATGTATATACCTGCTTGAATATGGGCGGCATCTTTATCTTTGACCTGAACATGCAAAAACATTTTGAGACGAATATGCAGGGTGTGCGAGGTTTCCGTGAAAAACCGGAATACTTATACTTTATGCGCACTGAATATGATGCCGAAAAGAAACTGGGAAAGTATACGTTTACCATATTTCGACCTGAAAATACACTCTGGAAACGATCTAATATCGTCCTCTACCAGACATGGTATCCCCTTGAAGACATCGTATTCTCCCTGAAAAAGACAGGATTTACTTCTATTAAGACACAGGCTTTCACCCTTCAGCATGAACTCCAGGAAGTCAATGAAAATTCAGATAGAGTTTTCTTCTACGCTCAAAAATGATATGAAGAAAAGGTTTCCTGGTTCAATTTCAACACCTCTTCCTTCGGATGATGAAATTCGCAGGATATTGATCGATCGTCTTGATATTAGACATCAAGGCATTGGTATTGTCGTTGGCGTGGTAGGTGTTAACGAACATCGTGTGGTCGCCTGCGGGCACTTAGATCAGGATGATCCACGTCCTTTGGACGGTGACACTGTATTTGAAATCGGGTCGATAACCAAGGTATTTACCAGGTTGTTACTTGCCGACATGGTACATCGCGGAGAGGTATCACTGGACGATCCGGTTGCCCGGTTTCTACCATCAACCGTTATGGTCCCGGAACGTAATGGACGTACCATCACCCTGGTAGATCTGGTTACCCATACCTCCGGTCTCCCGCGAGAACCATCAAATATGAATCCAAATTACACTGGAAACCCTTATGCGGGTTATACTATCGAGCAGCTTTACCAGTTTTTATCGCATTATTCGCTGACCCGGGATATTGGTTCGCAACGAGAGTATTCTAACTTGGGATTCGGGCTGCTTGGGCATGTGTTGGAAAAACGGGCCGGCATGGATTACGAGTCTCTGGTATTTTCCCGAATCTGTGCTCCGCTTGGTATGTCTGACACGCGTATTACCCTTACACCGGAAATGAAGACACGGCTTGCCGTTGGTCATGATCCTGGATTAACCCGTATCGATAATTGGGATTTTCCAGCCCTCCCGGGTTTTGGAGCACTACGTTCTACAGTCAATAATCTACTCATTTTGCTATCTGTGAATCTTGGTTTGGCCACGTCGTCAATAACGCCAGTCATCACTGCTACAACTGTGAAAAAAGACCATTCTTCAACACAAGTTAGCTCTGAAACTGGGCTTAGTTGGGGTAGTATTAAGAGTAATGGCAGGGAAATTTGTTTTCATAGCGGCGGGACTGGCGGCTATCGAACCTGGATTGGTTTCGATCCACTCACTCAAGCCGGCACTGTTGTGTTGTCAAATACAGCATGGGATGTGAATGACATCGCTCTGCACATCCTTGATAGTGCTTCTCCCTTGTCTAAACCGCCATCGGAACATACAGTAAAACAAATCGACTCCCGGTTATTTGATGCTTATACAGGGAATTATCGGTTGGGGCCGGACTTCGTCTTAAGTGTCAGCCGGGAGGGCAATCGACTGTACACCAGGGCAACAGGTATTGGCAAATATGAGATATTACCCGAGAGTGAATGCGACTTCTTCTATAAAGAAATGGATATGCAAATAACCTTTATAATGGGTGTCAATGGTAAAGCAACTGAATTAGTCCTGAACCAGGATTTAGAGACGGCGCATCTTCAACGAGTAGTGTAGAGCTACCGGTAGCTGCGAGTTCGATAATTATACCAGTTTGTTAAGGAGGGTTCATAGATGAAATGGCAGACGCTGATTATGGATCAGTTCAACCGGATCGAAGAGGAGCTTGGTTATGTCCTTGAAGGACTCAATGTAGAAGACTTGAACCGTCAACCCGCTCCTGATTGCAACAGCATCGGTTGGTGTGCCTGGCACCTTACCCGTTCCCACGACCGCAATATGTCGGAGATGATGGGCGAAGAGCAACTCTGGATCAAGGATAAATGGTACCTAAAATTCAACCGCGCTGCGGATCCGGGCGAGACCGGGGTTGGGCATACCACGGAACAGGCAAAGGAATTCTTCTGTCCCAGTTGCGAACTTATCAAAGAATACCACCGGGCAATCGTAGAGAGGATTAAAGGTTATATTGAAGGCCGTCTGACCGAAAGCGAACTCGAACGTATATATACAAGCCCAACACTAAAGAATACCAGGGCTGTGGAAGGCAGGCTTATTGGCGTGATTCAACAGGGTTTCTTGCATGTCGGTCAAGCGGGGTATGTGCGCGGCATGCTCAAGGGCATCGGTTGGTACCATTAAGCACACTATTTCATATAAATAAGACAATCACTAGCGGCCGCAAATGCCCATTTACTTCAGTAACCCTTCCCTCGGTAAGCGATGCCGTCAATCATTATTAAACAGTCTTCATCGATAAATTGAGTGGTGGATGTCATTCGTGCCGGATACTTATCTTTTTCAAAATAATTACGAAAGATATTTTCCATTTCGGGTAGATCCTCAATGTGTTTAAGCCAAACGTTAACCTTAACAAGATGTGTCAAGTTTAGCCCGAATTCGCCTAAAATCTGTTGTATGTTCTTGAGAGTATTATTTATCTGAGTGCCGAAATTATCGCCAGGCCCTCGGCTTAAGCCTAGAAAAACAAAATCTCCCGCCTCAACTGCGGCCGCATAACTGTATGGAGTCGAAATACGTCTGGATTCCACTATCTTAACCTCCTGACAGAGTGTTGGGACTTCATTATAACATTAAATAATCGTATAATTACCGAAATCGCGTTTTACGGCATGTCCGTATGTTAGTATAAAATAATCGATAAATTTGTCTGTAATAATACCGGGTCCTGGCTGGACGAAGCCACCACGGACATCTATTGGGTCTTAATATCGGCACCCCGGAGCATGATATAGAGAAGGAGGGTAACAGGTGATCGAGTTTGAGGCGGATATCGTCAGGCTGCCCGGCAAGATGGCATGGCCGGTCTTTTTCATCCCCGCATCATTCGCCGCTGATACCAGGGGACGCATCAACGTACGGGCTACCGTCGATGGCGCTGAGTTTCAGGGCACACTGCTGCCCAGCAGCAAGGGACATTACCTGGTCTACAGCCAGGCGATGCGCAAACACTGTAAAAAAGAGATTGGCGGCACCGTCCATGTTATGCTGGAAGTGGATGATCAGCCTCGCGAGGTAGCGTTGCCCCAGGATGTTGCCACAGCCTTGGCCGGCAGCCCGGCGGCACTGGCGAAATTTACGTCATTACCCTACTATCTGCGGCGCGAAGAAATCAACCAGATCAACGGCGCTAAAACGTGGCCTACACGGGAAAAACGCATCAACGCCTTAATCGAAAAGCTTTTGAAGTAGCTGGTCAGTTCATCATTTCGAAGTTTGCTTGGCAGTAAGTCCACGATTGACTTTTTTCTTTCTATACCGTTATCATCAGGAATGTCTCCCATGAGGGTGATTTCCGGCATCGCCAAAGGCTGTCATATCAAGGCTCCCGGACGCCCCACCCGCCCGGCTACCGACCTGGTGCGTGGGGCGATTTTTTCTATCCTGGAAAATATGGCTGACGACTGGGATAACGTGCTCGACCTTTTTTCTGGCAGCGGAGCCATGGGGATCGAGGCTCTTAGTCGCGGCGCCGGGTCCGTCGATTTCGTTGAGCGGGAGCCGAAATGTTGTGCTATAATCAAAGAAAATCTGGAAAAGACCAAGCTGGCCGATGGTGCCCGTATACATTGCACCACCGTTGCCAGGGCGATCTCTTCCCTCGATAAGGAGTACGGCATCATTATTGTGGATCCGCCCTACGCCGACCCCGCGATCGGCGATACGGTAGCGCAGCTGGCCGGGTCGGGACTGGTGGGAAAGGATACCGTCGTCATCGTGACGCATTCTTCCCGCCGCCCCCTGCAAAGTGGTTACGGCAGGCTGCACATGATAAAAGAACACCGTCACGGTGATAGTTCAATCGCAATTTACCGTAAGGAGAATGGGGTATGACCATCGCAATATACCCGGGTAGCTTTGATCCCATCACCAACGGCCATCTGGACATCGCCACCAGGGCCTCGAAACTGTTCGAAAAAGTCATCATCGGAGTTTATGATACCCCGGCGAAGAACCTCATGTTCAATACCCAGGAACGGGTGGAACTGGTCACCCAGTCCATCGCCCACCTGCCGAACGTCGAGGTACGTACCTTCATCGGCCTTACCGTGGACTTCGCCCGGAAAATGGAAGCCCGGGCTATCGTACGCGGCCTGCGGGCATTGACCGACTTCGAAAACGAATTCCAGATGGCGATCATGAACAAGAAACTGGCTCCTGACTGTGAGGTGGTCTGCCTCATGAGCAGCCTCAAATTCCAGTTCCTCAGCGCTTCTCTGCTCAAAGAGGTAGCCAACCTGGGCGGCGACATTGACGACCTCGTCCCCAAACCGGTATTAGAAGCCCTGCGTAAAAGGCTTATCCTAAGGTCTACTTCATTAAAAAAATTTTAGGAGGATATCAAGTTGGCCTATAAAATAACCGAAGACTGCATCAGCTGTGGCGCCTGTGAATCCGAATGCCCCAACCAGGCGATCAAAGAAGGCGACACCACCTACGTCATCGACCCTGACCGCTGTACCGAGTGCGTTGGCGCCCATGCTTCCCCCCGCTGCGCCGAAGTTTGCCCGGTGGAAGCTCCCAAACCGGATCCCGACCGCAAGGAAAATCGCGATGCTCTCCTCGCCCGGTGGAAAAAACTCCATCCCGGCGAGACCCCGAAATAATACTTGATTAGGATAAAAAAGGCCGGGGTAGAAAATCTCGGCCTTTTTTTATTATTTCACCCGTAATGCAGGGCATCGATGGGATTCAGTCTGGCCGCTCTCATCGCCGGGTATATGCCCGAGACCAGGCCGATGAACAGCGAGACCGACACCGCCAGGATAATGATATCCGGCGAGACCACGGACATGATCCTTATACCGGAGAATTCTACCTGGGAAATTAAAACTCCCAGCAGCCATCCCCCCAGTATCCCGATAGCGCCTCCCACCAGGCTTAACATGGATGCCTCGATAAGGAACTGGAACAGGATATCGCGCCGCTTCGCTCCTACGGCTTTACGGATGCCGATCTCCCGGGTACGCTCGGTAACTGAGACCAGCATGATGTTCATGATGCCAATGCCCCCTACCAGCAGGGAGATGCCGGCGATGGAACTCAGGAAGATGGTAAAAATACCGGTGATCTGGCTGAAGATATCCAGCACTTGCTGCTGGTTGACCACGGCGAAATCCGGCTTCTCGTCACCCGTGATGCGGTGGCGCCGCCGCAGGATGGCATCAATATCGTCGGAAACCTGGTCGATGTCTTCCGCCCTGGCAACCTTGACCGAGATGGATTGTACAGCGTCTACACCGCCGGGCGTCTTGCTGGTGAACAGCTTGGTCTGGGCGGTGGTAATGGGAACAACGACGACATTATCCATACTCATGCCCATCATTGCCCCACCTTTAGCTTCCAGGACACCAATGACGGTAAACCGCAGTCCCTTGATCTTGACCCGCTCTCCGATGGGATTGCGCGCTGCGAACAGGTCTTTGGCCGCCTGGTTGCCCAATACCGCCACCAGGTCACGGGAAACGACATGCCGTTCCGTGATGAACTGCCCGGACAACAGGTTATAGGCAAAAGCCTGCTGGTATTCGGGTGTTCCAGCTTCCATGATTGCATTGATGCTGTCCCCACCGTAGGTGACCTCGATGAAGTTCTCGTTCACCGGGGCGACAAAAGCCACCCCGGGTATCCGTTCGATGGCCGCAGCATCCTCCAGGGTCAGCGATTCGGTCGACGAGGACATCATACCAGCCATCCCGCTTGTATCTGGCGAACGCGGCATCACATAGAGGATGTTGGTACCCAATTGTTCGAAGGTGGAGGCGACAGTCGCTTCCGCCCCCCGCCCCAGCGACATCAGGGAGATGACCGCCCCGACGCCGATGATGATGCCCAGCATGGTCAGGATCGAGCGCAGCTTATTGGCTTGTAAAGACCGCATCGCAATGATGAAAGACTCGACCAGTTTCATGCACCGTCGGTCCTTTCATCACTGATGACCAACCCGTCCCGTAGACGGATGATGCGCCGGGTTTTCGCAGCAATATCCATTTCGTGAGTAACCAGGATGATGGTGATGCCTTCCTCATTCAACTGCCTGAAGATATCGACAATGCCCTCGGCAGAAACGGTATCCAGGTTCCCGGTAGGTTCATCGGCTAGTATCAGCGAAGGATTATTGATCAATGCCCGGGCGATGGCAACCCGCTGCTGCTCACCGCCCGACAGCTCCGTGGGTTTATGTCCGGCCCGCATTTCCAGTCCTACTTTTTGCAGGGCTTCCAACGCCCGCCGTTTCTTTTGCACCGTACCCCGGTATACCAGGGGGAGTTCGACATTGGAGATCGCCGTGGAACGGCGCAGCAGATTAAAGTCCTGGAAAACGAAACCGAGTTTACGGTTGCGGAACTCCGCCAGCCTGTTGTCATTGAACCGGGAGATGTCTTCGCCTTCGAAGAAGTACCGCCCCGAAGTAGGTTTGTCGAGACACCCCAGGATGTTCATTAATGTGGACTTGCCCGAGCCGGAAGCGCCAATAATCGACATCATTTCACCCCGGGCAACGGTCAGGCTTACCCCGCGTAAGGCCTGTACCGTCACTTTCCCCAGACTGTAAGTCTTGATTACATTCTCCAGTTGGATAACGGCCCCTTCCGCCATTAGAAAAAACCGCCTATCGATTGACTCGCCCGGGGCACCACGACCGTCTCGCCTTCCTGTAAGCCCCCGGTGATCTCTGTCTGCAGGCCGTCGCTGATACCTGTGGTGACGGTTTGCACCCGGTCGGTGTCACCAGCACGGACGGTGACCACGGTCTCCCCGGCATCATTCTTGCTCAGCGCCCGGTCGGGCACCAGCAGCACCTTTTCACGCGTGGCAATGATAATATCGGCGGAGGCGCTCATGCCCACTTTCAGCCCCTGTCCTTCGGGGACATCAAAAGTGATGCGGGTATCATAAACAATAACACCGGCCTGGGCTGACGGCAGGTCGCTGATCGAAGCCACTGTTCCCTCCAGTTCCAGGTCGGGCAGGGCGTCCAACTCTATATTGACCACCTGGCCGGGTTTAACATCAACGACATCGATCTCATCAACCTGTATCTCAAACTGCATCGTAGCCGGATCCATGATGACGGCGGCGGGAGTTGCGGGGGAAACCATGTCTCCTTCCTTAACATATAATTGGGCCATGATGCCGTCGAATGGTGCTGTCAGGTTGATCTCGCCGAGTTGACGGTTGGCCTCGGCGAGCGACTTTTCTGCCAATCCCAGTGATTGCTGCGCCAACGCCAGAGACTGTTGTGCCGCTTCTACCTGGGCTTTTGCCAGTTCGAGCTGGTCTTTATTCAAACTGGTAGAATAGATCCGGTGTTGTTCTTCCGCTTGTTTCTTGTTAAATTCGGCGCTCTGGACAGCTACTTCGGCTTGGGTGACACCAACCTGGGCCTGGGTAAATGCTACTTCTGTCTGAGACACATTAAGGATGAAGGCATTATCCACCAGCGAAGCCAGGAGATCCCCCTGGTTGACTGTTTGCCCTTCTTTTACTTCGACTGTACGAATTTGTCCGGAAGTACTGAAGGCCAGCGTCCGGTTCTTCACGGCCTCCAGGTTGCCGCTGCCGTTGACTATCGTGGCCAGATTACCGCGCACAACTTTCACCAACTGTACCGTACTGTCATTCCGGTTCCCCAACGAACCGCATGATATCAGGCCGGTAGAGAGAATACACAATAGGGTTGTGACTAAAAACCAGCGAGCTTTCAATCATCCTCCTCCTGGTCAAGACACTCAATCTTTAACTATAAACCCGAAAGTCCAAAGGTGCAATATTCAGGCTGGTACTACTGCTTTTTTGCCGGCTTCAGGAACATAAAGCAGACTGTCCCGAACAGGGCTGTCACTGACCACAGGAAAAACGGCCATACGGCATTAGTTTCGGCCAGCCTGCCGCCCGCCAGCGGCATCAGGAAACCGCCGATATTAGCCATGCCCCCGATAAGCCCCAGGGCAGTACCCGCCGAAGCCGCACCGATTTCCTTGATAAGGACTGCTCTTGAGACGATCAGGGTGCCGATACCCTGGGTTAGGCAGCCGGCGAGAGGTATCAGGACCCAGAACAGCGCCTGGTTAGCCGCCGCAAATAGGGCGATGACCGCCGCTGTTATTACCGAACTGACGATGATGACCGCTTTCGTCCCGCCGATCTTTTCCGCCAGGGCTGGTACCCCGATGGCACCGACGATGCTGGCTACAAAAAGGGTGGAGGACATGGTATCGCCGACATTCTTTGATAATCCGATCTTTTCCAGGTAGGTCGGCAGGTATCCATTCAAGGAAATGAAAGCCCCCACCACCCCAAGGTTGCCGATCGATAACAACCATGCCTCCTTAACCCGGAAAACCGTCTTGAGCGATTGTCCGAAGGAAGGCCGCTCTACCGGTATCGGGGTGATACCGGGCTGGCGGGGAGGACGGACGCCCCGCATCGCCAGCAGCCAGACGATGCCGACTAGGACACAGAGTCCGCTGTAAACATAAAGGACATTGCGCCAGGTGCCGACCAATGGCATCACTACCGTGGCGCTGAAAGCCGTGGTCAGGACGCCGCCGATAGCAAAACCGGAAATGGTGATTCCGGTGGCAATGCCGACCAGGTGACGCGGGAAAAAGACCCCGGGGATGCGCTGCAGATTGGGAAATACCAGCGATACACTGGCGCCGGTAAGGAACATGGTAACGGTTAACATGGGCAGGCCGGTGGATAATCCGCGTAATGCATTAGCCGCCGCGACTACAAAACAACCGATACCGATGGCTTTCGCAAAACCAAGGCGGTCGCCGATCAAGCCGCCGGGTAGTGCCGAGATGGCACAACCTACCGGCAGCATACTCCATAACAGGCCGATCTGTGCCAGTGATAGATTCATGTCGGCCGAGGCCGCGGTGAATAATACCGGCATCACCGTCCAGGGGATGCCTACGGCGATCAAGTGTACTAAGACCGCCAGGACCAGGACCAGCCACTTATTAAGCGTTCGTCCTTTGCTGTCTAATCCTCTATTAAGCTCCGGGGTCAGGGTTGTACTGGTATTCGTAAGTATCCTCCATTCGATTCATGTGGCAATATAAGTCCGTTGCCTGCCTTCATTTTTGAGTTTGCATGAGATGCCTGGGATCGTTGTATGGCTAACAGGACGACGGCTTACCTGGTACTTAATTGCTCATTCTCGAGTATTCTTAATACATCGGCATCAGGCACATCATGCCAGTGCCGGTAATAATCAGCCACCGTAAAGTGGGACGCCGCGCTCTCCGCCAGCGAGACTACCCGGGCTGATTGCTGCACCTTTTCCATAGCTGCGGCAGAGGCCACGGGCACGGCCACTACGACTTCTTTTGCCCGGCGCCGCTTAACCGAATCGATGGCCGCCAGCATGGTATAACCCGATGCCAGCCCATCATCGACGATCAAGACTGTTTTATCCCGCACCATCAACAACGGCCGGTTCTTACGGTAAAGCATGCTGCGCTGCCTCACCTGGGCTGTAACCAGGGCAACCTGCTCGTTAATCTGTTCTGTGGTCACGTTTTCCCGCTGCACCAGTGCTTCATTCAGGATATAAGTTCCATCATCAGCTACGGCACCAAAGCCGGATTCGGGCTGCAGCGGCAGCGGCAGCTTCCGCACGATGACCACATCCAGGGCCGCTCCGATCGACCGGGCGATTTCCGCGGCCAGGTGCATACCGCCGTTGGGGATGCCTAATACTACTACAGGTTTATCTTTATATTCAGTAAATTTCAAAGCCAGTTGCCGTCCTGCGTCCTGGCGGCTGGTAAACAGGGGTATGATTCTGGGAGGGTACAATGATCTCTCCTTTCCGCTTGAACAGGGATGATCCCGGCAAGTCAGTACTAAAATAATGAAACATGATTGAACTCACGGGATGATCCTGAATTCATTAACATCCACGAGGCCGAGGTCAGTTATTTTAAGTTCCGGGATAACCGGCAAAGCCATGAATGAGAGGGTGGCAAAAGGAGCCGGCAGAGTAGAGCCGAGGCGGGCAGCTACTTTTTCCACCACGGTCAACGCATCGGCTGTTTTTTCCAGTGACTGTCCCGAAAGCAGGCCAGCCACGGGCAGCGGCAGCGCTGCCAGCACCATTTTCCCGTCTACGGCGACCAGGCCGCCTTTCATTCTCTGGATTTCTGCAACCGCCGCGCCTATCGATTCATCATCCACGCCTACGGCCACGATATTATGCGCATCATGGGCGACTGAAGAAGCGATTGCTCCTCGCTGCAAACCAAAACCAGCCACCATACCGACGCCGGTATTCCCGGAAGCCCGGTGCCTTTCGACCACCACGATTTTCAAGATATCGCGGGCGGGGTCCGGGACGGCTGTCCCCTCCACGACCGGAAGTGTTTCCCGGCGGTACCTGGTGATGATTTGTCCTGGGACTACCTCGATAACCGGCATCGGCATAGCACAACTCAACCGGAAACTATCCCGTCCGGGCTCTTTTATATGGATCGTATCGCGCAGCTTCGCTGACGCCTGCCTGCCGGTTTTGAATACGGGCCGCCCATCCCGGGCTGCCAGTTTCCCGCGAGAAAAGGTCATCACCGCCTGTGGGCAGTTCAAGTCTTCCAGCACCACCATGTCCGCCTGGTATCCAGGAGCCACAGCCCCGTGTTCCTGCAAATGGAAATATTCCGCCGGATTCAGGGTTACCATCCTGATTGCCCGCACCGGGTCCAACCCCAAACGGATCGCCTTTCTTAATACGGCGTCGATATCCCCATCGCGCTGTAGTTCGACACAGCTCCGGTCATCCACCACCAGCATGCAGCGGCGGCAGTTTGCTTCGTCTACCAGCGGCAGTAATGCTTCCAGGTTCTTCTCCGTGGAGCCTTCCCGGATCATGATGAACATGCCCTTGTCCAGCTTTTCCCGGGCTTCTGCCAGGGAAACCGACTCGTGGTCCGACCGTATCCCGGCTGCGATATATGCCGTAAGGTCTTTACCGGTCAACCCGGGAGCATGGCCGTCGACCGGCCTCCCCATGGCCAACCGCAGCTTGGCGGTTACTTTCTCATCCCGGTTCAGGACTCCGGGATAGTTCATCATTTCCCCGAGGCCGGTGCAGTTGCTCCATTTCAACATCTGTCTGATATCGTCAGCATCGATTTCAGCTCCTGAAGTTTCCAGGTGCGTCGCTGGGACACAGGTTGGGGCCATCAGGAACACATTCAACGGTAAATGTTGTGCCCTGTTCATGATATATCTGATACCGGCAAGGCCGGTGACATTTGCGATTTCGTGGAGGTCGGTCACGATTGTCAGCGTCCCCCGGGGCACGACCGCCCGGGCATACTCAACTACATCCAGCATCGAGCTTTCCAGGTGGACGTGCCCGTCGATGAAACCCGGGGCCAGGTAGCGGCCTTCCAGGTCGATCGTTTCTAAGGCCTTCGTATACTCACCCACGCCGGCGATCATCCCGCGGTAAACGGCCACGTTTCCCGTTTCAATGCACCCGTTAAAAACATTGATCACGCGGGCGTTTGCCAGCAGCAGGTCAGCCGGGACATCCCCCCGGGCGGCTGGTAACAAGTCAGCTTTATTCATATCTTTCCAGCATGCAGATATCAGGTAAATTCCGGTATTTCTCGTCCCAGTCCAGGCCGCAGCCTACCAGGAACTTGTCCGGTACCGTAAAACCAAGATAGTCGATCTTGACCGGGACACGGTGGCGGGCTGGTTTTTCCACCAGGGCACAGAGTTTTAAAGAAATCGGGCGCTTCCGCTGCAGGAATCTCAAGAAATGATCGATACTGATACCGGTATCGATAATATCTTCGATGACGATGACATCCCGGCCTTTGACTTCTGTACGCGGCCCGTAGAGAACTTTTACCCGTCCCGAAGTTTCCGTACCGGCGCCGTAACTGGAAAGGCGGGCGAAATCTATCTCCACCGGAAAATCCAGCAGGCGGACTAGGTCTGCCATAAAAATGAAACACCCCTTAAGCACCCCGATCAACAGCGGATGTTTGCCCCGGTAGTCGCGGTTCAGTTCCGTCGCCAAACGGGCAACCGCACGGTTGACCTCCTTCCGGGAGATAAGCGGAGTACAGACGGGACCAGGTTTCATTTTCCTTTCCATCTATGCGTTAAAAAATACGTCCGGTCTCGCGGTACCTGAAGAATACACCGGCCAGTAGCCCGAATGCCAATCCTCCCAGGTGGGCTTCCCAGGCAATGTTTCCGGAAGCAATGAAAGTCAAAAGAAATGCTCCTATGACAGATACCCATAAGGGTATTGTGACCGGAATTGGAAAGATAACCACAGGTAAACGAGGCCTCAAAATTACCAGGGCGCCTTCAACCGCGAATAAAGCGCCGGAAGCACCGATTACCAGCGAATAAGGTACATTAAGGAGCATAAAAAGGAGATTACCGGCGATGCCGCCCAGGAAATAAACGATGAGAAAGCCGGTGTTGCCTACGAGGCCGATCAGGAAATTACCGAAGAAATACAGCACCAGCATGTTGAAAAGGATATGAGTGAAATAGGGGAAGGGGGAGTGGAGAAACATACTGGTTACAATCGTCCAGGGGTGCTGGGCGAAATTCGCCGGGATAAAGCCGAAGATACTAAGCAGGTTATCATTGATGGAGACAGCAACATACAAAATGATACAGGTGATGATGATATAAGCGACCAGCCCAAGGCCGGGGGGATTTCCGTAATTCCTATACCTCATGGTGTCCTCTTTAATCTTCCGTTATCACATATCATAGCGACAGAGCAGTATTCGCGCAAGCAGGGCCGGCCGTTTTCGCAGGCGGTTACCGAGGCTGGAAACCATGGTCGCCTGACGATGGTAATATTGACGGTACTATATCACCCCTGTATCATTCATGCTAATCAAGCGGAGAACTTTCTATTGAAAGCATTGAAAATAATAGGCCTGGTCGTACTCGGTTTCCTGTTGGTAGTCTCGCTAGCGGCTTTTGGCACAGCTTTAAACGTGAGACAGACCGTCCTGAATCCGGATTTCCTGCCGAACCAGCTGAACCGCTTACCGGTGGCAGCCCTGATGGAGGAAGCCCTGGAGGAAAATGGTTCCGGCACGGCCGCAGAGATGAACGACACGGTAATTAAGGCAGTAAAGAACCTGGAGCCGCAGATCAAGACTGAAATAAGGGCTGCGAATGCACAGGTTTATTCCTACTTACTGGGGCAGCAGCAGGACCTCGACCTGCACCGGGTATTGAAGACCACTCTGCTGAATGAAGAATTTGTCACCTCCTTAATAAATGAAACCGAAGTTTTTACCCTTATCCGCCAGAACCTGAGAGGCGAACTCGCCGCTATTATCCCGGCCGGACAACAACAACTAACGGTATACCTGGACCAGGCCATGCCCAGCCTGGACCCCTGGTTGCAGGAGCAGGTAGGTACTGCTGTCGCGCCGGTAATCGACTATCTGCTGGGCGATACTGCTACCTTAAACATCGCCATCCCCCTGGAGCAAATGAAGCCGATTTTACGAGCAAGCCTGCGGGAAGCCTTCCTGAAGGCGCCGCCGCCGGAATTGGCCGGAGCTACCCGTTCCCAACAGGAAATGATCTTCGATCAATATTACCAGGAATTCGCCGCCCAGATTCCGGCGGCCGCGAGTATCGATCCGTCTTCCCTGGGTATCGAAACCTCATCATCATGGGGGCAGGCGTTGGCAGATGCCGAGGCAGCCCTGGCCGAAGCCAGGACCATGATCGGTTATTTCCAGACTGGCTTCATACTTCTGACCACCTTGATCTTGCTGTTGATTGCTGGCATCATCCTGATATACCGGGAAGTAAAAGGCGCTGCCCGGGAACTCGGCATCATTTTTTTATGCTACGGGATTCTTGAATACCTGGCAATCATCATCGGGAAATACAGCTTCCATGCCGGTCTGAAAATGACGGAGATTCCGGATACCTTATGTGCCTGGCTGCCGGGCTTAATCGCTGCCTCCTGCCGTCCCCTGGAGATCTTCAGTATCGTCATGGCAGTATCAGGCCTGGCGCTCATCCTGCTGTCGGTACTTTACCGGAAGCCTCCGGTTCAAGCTGCACCACCAATTTCAAGCCGTCCTGCTTGATCACCTTGACCGCGGCGCCTGCTTCAATGTCTCCTGATGCGGCACGGCAATGCCACAACTCACCGTTTATCCGGACCACGCCGTCCGGCTGGAGTGGTTGGACCACCTTCCCCACACTCCCCACCATTCCGGCCAGGCCCGGTACGGGTTGATGTGACAACGCCCGGGTCCCCTTGCGGTAAGTGAATACCGACCAGCTCAGCCAGACTGCCATTATCAAAATAATGACTGGCCAGGGGATATTCACCTCGATAAGCGGCAAGAGCCGTAAGCCGAGCAGTAAAATACCGATTTCTTCGGCAATAGTACTGATGATTGCCAGCAGCAGCCTTCCACTCATCTTACGCTCCTGTGCTGATTATAACAAAAGACCGCTTGTTTTACTGCGCGACAGCCGGAGTTTCTTGGTTGTTGTCACCGGGCAATGTTATAATTCCCCAGAATAACCACCTGTGAGGTTCAAGATGAAATTAAGCCGCGATGAAGTCCTTCATATCGCCCGCCTTGCCAGGTTGGGTGTAACCGACATCGAGGTCGATAAGATGCAGGAGCAGTTGTCCCATATCCTGGACAATTTTGAGATATTAGCGGGGGTAGATACGGATAATGTACCGCCCACCGCCCAATCGGTCGACCTGTTAAGCGTGATGCGGGAGGATGAAGTTCAACCTTCACTGCCGGTGAAAGATATCATCGCTAATGCTCCCCGCCAGGAGAGTGATTTTTTTAAGGTCAATGCCGTTCTGGAAGAATAACGAGTATATCAAATCCGTGATTATTGGGGGCCTGATTTGGATACATTCTTGACCATACACGAAGCTGGTGCACTGCTGAAAAAAAAGCAGGTGGCAGCCGTCGAACTAACGAAAACCTATCTGGAAAAGATCAATAAAGTCGAACCAAAGATACGGGCGTTTGTCACTGTGACCGAAGACCTTGCTTTGGCACAAGCCCGGCAAGCCGATAATATGCTGGCGGAAGGCAGCGGGGGGCCGTTGACCGGGATTCCCGCCCTTATTAAGGACAATATGTGTACCAGAGGCACCCTGACCACCTGTTCCTCGAAGATACTGCAGAACTTCGTGCCCCCATACGACGCCATGGTGGTGGAAAAACTCAATACCGCCGGGGTAGTGACCGTGGGAAAAGCCAACATGGATGAATTTGCCATGGGTTCTTCAACCGAGAACTCGGCGATACACATCACCCATAATCCCTGGGATCTGGAACGGGTACCGGGCGGTTCCAGCGGCGGTTCGGCGGCCGCGGTGGCAGCCGGGGAAACGGTCTATGCCCTGGGGTCGGATACCGGCGGCAGCATCCGCCAGCCGGCCAGTTTTTGCAGCGTGGTCGGCTTGAAACCGACCTACGGCCGGGTCAGCCGGTACGGGCTGGTCGCCTTCGCCAGTTCCCTGGACCAGATCGGGCCTTTAACCCGCGATGTAACCGATGCCGCCCTGGTGATGAATGTGATCGCCGGGCATGACCGGCGGGACTCCACTTCGGTGCCGGTGCCGGTGCCGGACTATACGAAGAACCTGATACCGGACCTGAAAGGCTTCCGCCTGGGGATACCCAAAGAGTATTTCGTCGAAGGTATGCAGCCGGAAGTAGCCGGTGCCATCAGAACCGCCATCAAAAAACTGGAAGAACTGGGAGCTGCCACTGCCGAAGTTTCCCTGCCCCACACCCGCCACTCCCTGGCTGTCTATTACATCATCGCCCCCTCGGAGGCGTCCGCCAACCTGGCCCGTTATGACGGGGTCAAATACGGTTACCAGTTTAAGGATACGGATAATATCTGGGAAGCCATGGAAAAAACCCGCCAGTACGGCTTCGGGCCGGAAGTCAAACGGCGCATCATGCTCGGTACCTATGCCCTCTCCGCAGGGTATTATGATGCTTATTATCTGAAAGCACAGAAGGTCCGCACCATCATCCGCCGCGAGTTCGACGCCGCCTTTGAAAAATACGATGCCCTTATTACCCCCACCTCGCCCACCGTCCCCTTTAAGATTGGGGAAAAAGCCGACGATCCTTTGCAGATGTATCTCAGTGATGTTTGTACCCTGCCGGTTAATATCGCCGGCATACCGGCAATCTCCATCCCCGCCGGGTTTGCTAATGGACTGCCCATCGGTCTGCAGATCATCGGCAAACCCTTCGGTGAAGAGACTATCCTGCGCATCGCGTTCGCCTTTGAACAGGCAACAGAGTGGGGGAAGCAAACACCGGCAGTTTAAGGGACCGCTGATAGAAGAAGGTCCGCGGGTCAGGACAGGTCAGGCAATTGTCTTACTCTTATTCACGTCCTTGTCTTTAGGATGCTCGTTATTCTATGATTATGGAGCGAGGGTATAATATGAAAACTGCTGAATCACGCGCCGAAATCTTTATGATGACGCTTGGATCACTTTCTAAAGCAGAGAGAAAGATTGTGATAGCGCGCTTACTGGCTGATGAAGAATTCAGACAGGATATCCTTGACCTCTCAGTGATACAACAAAGAAAAAATGAACCATCACGCCCTTTCCGTGAGTACCTGGCTGAGAAGAAACGGGGCTCTTAATTGACATACGAAGTACAAATCGTACGTCAGGCTGAGATAGAAATGGATCGGATTCCGGCGGTAATTCGTGAGCGTATTAGTAAGAAAATCCTTTCTCTTGAAGACAATCTCCGACCGC
>JAEAME010000936.1_pt1 | contig 24217 bp, 15 predicted proteins | sample 8958731 | NCBI WGS metagenome assembly JAEAME01 (sample SAMN16933194, study PRJNA681113) | bioreactor sludge metagenome | isolation source: anerobic bioreactor sludge (Control) | place: India:Bengaluru | collected 2018-10-24 | reverse complement strand
ATAGCCTAGGAACAGGTTCAGCTGAGTCTGGTACCCGGCCGCGATCCTGCCGTCGACTTGATCGAATGCGCCTCCCAACTCAAATGAGGACGTGGTGAACATGACCGGCAGATGGGCTTTTTGTAATTGCTCCACCTGTTCGGGCGTCCCGGTGTAGGGAGCCGCCGCCATCGGAACGGCCGCGGCGAATATCGACGGATTACCGTTGACGGCACGCAGCGTCGCAGCACCGCCCATGGAATAGCCTGTGACGTAAACGCGCGATGAGTCCAATGCCGGATACGTTTTGAACATGTATTTCACCAACTCGGGCAATGCATCGGACAGCAGGCCGCCAATGCTTTGATGTTCGGGCGCGACCATGGCGAAACGCTCGGCTCCGGCCAGCGGGAGCAGACCGATTTCTTCGACGAACTGGCGGGGATCGTCTCCGCCCCCATGATTGGCAAGGATCAACGGCACGGTCCCGGCCGGAGCCGTGTTCTTAAGCACTTCCTCGGGCAAATATTCGAACCATGTCTGCAGGTATTCGCCATTGGATGCCTTTATCGCGCTGAAGCGATCTTCGCTGCGACCGATCACATGAATGCCGTCCCGCGTAGCACCGTTGATAACTGCGTTGCGTTCGCATAACGACAGGGGCGCCTGATCCATGCTGTAGCCCTGATATGGCGTGGATGCGCTGTGGAGGCCCGGTCTGCCCACCGGAACGCGCATCGCCTTGATAAACAGGTTGTAGTAAGCGTCTTTGATGTATCCTGCTGCATCGGGATTCGGATCCTTGGCTATAACCACCCTCTTGAGAGGCAGCGACTGGTCAAAATAGGCTTCCATAGTACCGACTATTTCGTGCGCGTCCGTATTATTGGCATGCTTGTATAATTCCGCAACGGCATCCGGCGCATTAACCAGATACACAGGGACGAGTCCCGCCACATTGCGGCCCGTATCCATTTTGCCGTTGATCAGCAGCATGCCCGCGATTCGGCTGACATAATCGAGAGTTCCGGCAATATAGTTATTGAGATACGTCGCACCGCCGTCGATTCCGATGACATAGGTGTAGCCGAAACCGCCGAAATACTCCGCATCGGAATATCCGACTCCGCCGCCGCCAAACATGCCCGGCCCCCGGGCGCCGCCACTCGTTGCCGGCCTTTCCCCTGCCTTCTGGGCAAAGATGGCAGTCTGGAGCGCATAATAGTTTTTCTGGTCCCCGGCGCCGAAGCTTTTGCCGTCGGCTGGTGTGACCAGAATGACGCTGCCGATCGCGTCGTTGATGATTTTGATCAGTCCAAGGTCTGTCAGGTATTGCAGCGCGGCGTCTTTACCCGCGAAGGCTTTCTCTGCAAATACCAGAATGTCCGCATTAAGTCGAGCGGCGGCGCGTCCACCGTAAAGGTTCGGCGACCGGTAGATAAAGGTGGTTCCCTCAGGATATCCATCCAGAACGGGATGGGATTTGAATGTCCTTCCCTTGTTGCCTTCCAAGGACGCAACGGCCAGGGGCCCGCTTTTGCGGGCTTCTTCCAGCGTTTCGAACGTAGCCTGATTTTTCTGGCTCCCCGAATAATCCAGTGAAAACGTAACGGAAGGGATGGCTATGGCAGCCAGTGCCAGGATGAGCGACATTAACGGGTTCTTCTTACGCATGCTTTCATTCTCCTTGCCGCAAAACCGGCAGCCGCCGGTTTCTACGCATTATCTCCGGGACCGAATATTAGTTTGTCTCCTGAACCATCATTTTCGTACAGTTGCGGTTTATGAATCCTTTGGCTTCAGCATGATGAATTGCCGGCAGCCGTTTTCCTTCAAACATAGTGGAAATCATTCCGTGCCCTTATCCGTCGCCTGTCAACAGTTCTGACAGCTGAAGCATTGCAGTTCTCCGCAGAAAGTCTGCCGCCCTAATCCGGGTCAATCGAATGCTGCAAGCACATCGGCGCAGAACTGTGCGATCCTAAATCCTGCTCCAGAATCGAAACCGCGCCGCACGATCACGACGCGGTGCGACGGAATAATCATCGCATACTGACCCTGGCCGCCGCTCGGCGAATACGCATCGGCGGGCAGCCCATCGATGCCGCCGTACAGCCAGAATTGGCCGCCGTATCGCGCGCCGCTGCCTTCAGGTTGAACGGGGCCCGGAGTGGAAACCAATTGGGTCCAGCCTTCGGGCAAAACGCGTTCGCCGTTCCAGATCCCATTGTTTAAATATAGCAGTCCAAAACGCGCAAAGTCCCGTGCAGTAGAATAGGTCTGGCCCGACATCAGGAAGTCGCCGTTCCAATCACTGGCCGGCGTGGTACGCGTCATGCCAATTTTCCAGAATAGCTGCTGAAACGGCATCGCCCAGAAAGTCCGGTCGTCCCTAACCGATTCGCGTACCGCCCGAATCAGCAGCATTGTATCGGGCGGATTATACAGGAAACGCGTGCCCGGCAGCGTATCGAGCATGTTCGTCACCGCGCGATCCGCTACGGTAGCACCTCCGGCGTAGATATCCGATTGCGGACTGCCGTTACCTTCGCCGTACAAGCCGCTCGACATGTGAAGCAAGTGACGCACCGTGATCGCTCCCCGCGGATCGCCGTCCTTGCGCCATTCCGCAAGCGCGCCGGGCCGATCCAGGTCCAGCCCGTATTTCCACGCGGCAATGCCGGCCAGAGAGGCCGCGAAGCTTTTTGCCGCCGAATGCGTCTGCGCCCCCTGGTGCATGTCAAAGCCCATGGCATAGCGCTCTGAAACGATCTTGCCGTCTTTCACAACGATGATTCCCCAGGTTCGTCCGCCATAGGTGCTGCCGTCAAAACCGGATGCGACAATTGCATCAAGCGCTTTTTGCTTCTCTCCCGGCAATAGGCCGACCGCTTTTTGATCCCCCAGCGGCCAATCCTGCGCATCAAAATCGGGGCGCACCACGTTCGCGGCCACCTGCGGCACATGCTTCAGCGCCGCTTCGGTTGCGCCGATCGGCAACTGAACGCAACCGAGCACCGGACGCCAGGCTACGATACGCGGCGGCATAAGACTGCTGTATTCGATGGAGACGATTTTGCGTACGGAATCGATCTGTGTTTTCATCGATTCCGTGCCGCCGAGCCCGCCGTTATCGGCGTTGATCTGTTCAAGGGTCCGGCCGCCGTCCCACAGGCCGCTGCATATTGCCACCGCGCGCGTAGCCGCCTGCGAGGCTGCCTGCCTGCGCGGGGTCGGGCCGCCGCCGGACCCAAGCCCAAAGGTATTCTGTTTTGCCGCAGGCATAGCCGGGGCTTTGGGGCTATTCTGCGCATTGGCCGCATGTACGGTACAAAGGCACAACACAACGCAGATATGAGCCATTCTGTTGATTCGATGCATTGATGCCTCCTGGTCTCTGGGCATGTATTCATTGCATCCGTCTGGCAAACAGGAATAGTGCTGCCGGACACAACCGCTCGGTTTTTCTTCCTCAATCCGTATTATAAAGGTATTATATTTGCATTTTATCTGTATTTTAATTGCATTTTGCAGGCAGTGTTTTCGGGTGACCTGAGACTTCAGTTTCATAACCAGTCGGGAATTTAGCCCTGTCCTTTGGGATCTTGCAGCACGATGAAATCAAATCGCCGCAAGCACTCCCTAAAAACCACGGGACGCTGACCCAGGACAACTATCGTTATTCTATCTTTAGGAGTCTAATGCGATGAAAAAGATATTGGCTTTAAGCGCTTGGGGGATTCTTGCTGCTCTGACTGCATTGCAGGCCTTTGCTCAAAATGCAGGGAATCAGCCACCCGCCGCCGGCTTTGAAACTCACTCAAGACCGACGATTCCCATCTGGGCCGGAATAGCGCCGGGGTCCGAGAATTGGACCTTTAGCGAACGGGTCACAGAAGGGCCTGGGGGATCGAAGGTTTATTCCAACGTCATTAACCCCACCCTCACGATCTATCTTCCGGCAAAAGCCAAGGCAAATGGAGTGGCTCTCATACTCTGTCCGGGAGGCGCCATGCGCATGCTGGGTTTCGCCGAGCCGGAACGAACCGCGGAGTGGCTGAACTCCAAGGGCATTGCTGCCTTCATTCTCAAGTATAGAGTGGTGCCCGACACGCCTTCCGCTGCAGGCGGTGCGCGTTCTGCGGGTTCACCGAAAGCGGGAGTCCCGGGAAGAAAGATGCAAATGGGTATGGGAAATGAACTCTCGTTCAGAGAAATTCTGAATAGGCGCGGCAATGCCAATCCGGCGCCAGACAATCCCGAACATCTCAAAGTAATCCGGATGGCGATCGCGGACGGCCAGCAGGCCATTCGCGTTCTCAGGCGCGACGCAGCCAGGTACAACATTGACCCGAAACGTATCGGCATTCTGGGTTATTCAGCGGGAGGGGGCGTCGCCATAGGAACCGCAGTGACTGAATCTTCCGACGCCTATCCGGATTTCGTAGCTACCATTTATAGTCCGTCCCTGGTTGATGTTACCGTTCCTCCCCAGGGAGCCCCATTATTCATAGCTGTGATGGATGGTCATTTCAATGTGACCAATGGGTGTGCGGTGTTGTTCACATTATGGAAGGAAGCCAATCGTCCGGTTGAACTCCATATATATGACCACGGATACGGCCCCGCTTCGGGAATGCCGGTCGGGACATGGACCGATCGGCTTTATGATTGGCTGATTGCCAGAAAGCTGGTGACGGAATAAGCGGGCGAAGCAGCGCTTCCCAGCCGTACGGACCGTTGGGCTGAGTGGGCTGTTCCCTACAGGCGGGGTTGACACACGGCATTCAGCAGGATGATCCGGCGGACGCCATTCCTCTGCCGCACTTCTGCATATGCCCAATTCGGACGTCCACAATTCCTTCTGGATCCGCCATCTGAATGCTTCCGGTTCCGACCACGCTGATGGCTTTCAAATTCCTGGATCATTGGCGCCTTTCGGATGGATTATGGGAAGACGGATGCAAGAGGGGTTCGACGGAGTATTATAGATGGTCACAACCGGAGCGGGGGATACCGGCGTGCGATCACGTTCGCGGTAGTCCGATCCCGCTATGGAAATCCGGATTCTGTGGCCGGCCTTGAACACATGGGACATCGGCAGGAATGCAAACACAAGCTGCACCGGTTCGCCCGGCTTCAATGGCTGGACGTCTTCCCTATGGCTGCGATGATAGGGCAGGCCGTAATTATCATACCGGGGCTTGCTCATCTTCCGAAGCGAGGCTTTCAGTCGTGCATCCGTGACCTGCGTGACCTTCCCATCGGGCGCCAGATCCTCCATGTAGACAAAAATATTTCCGTCGCCGCTGCTTGAAGACATCCAAAGGTCGATGACTGCATCGCCCGTGATCTCGATGTCCGATTCAAGGGGAGCTGTTGTGAATCGCGGGCCGCCATGCTCTACGGGACAGGGTGGCGCCCCGGTGAGCAACCCTCCGGGCTGCCTGGTCAAAGCGGGACAGTCGACGTCATACCGTACCGTGAATGTTGTCTGAGAACCGGATCCGGCCGGTGCCTGGGATCTCAATTCGCCTCCTGCAGACGAATTGCCGGTCAAGAATAAGTTTGCTGACTGCGTTCCTTCTATTGGCCAGGTTTTTGATGATCGCCACTCCGATCCGGCGGATGCGTTGACCGTAAAGTAGTAGATCGGATCCTGGGCAAGGATTCCGGTTTTGATCCCCTTCAAATGCTGATCGAAAAACCGATGCATCTCCGCCAGCAGGTTATAGTCGCCATTCTGGCAGTGGCCCCATGGGCCGATCACCACATGTCTGTCATTCTTCAGGTTGCCAAAAGTCACCATTCCCTGCCCGCGAAGATCGTCGCGCCAACCCCCCTGGATATAAATGGCCGTGCCGGAACGATTGATTTGCGGCAAATAGCTGGCGATGCTGCCTTCATACCAGAACCTGCTGCCGACTCCCGGCGCATAGTCATCACGAAATGGCATTGCGGCCCACATCTGGGTAAGCACGGTACTGCCTTGATGTTCTTCCGCAGCCTGGAGCAGCAACCGTTTTGCCTCATCACCTTGCACCGGCGTATTGGCCATGTCCTGTTGGATTGTGCGCTCGGGTCCGGTCCCCCAGTTCGCGTAGATGCCGCCGCGCCAGAAGCCGTCGTATTTTTCCCAGGAGAAACACCCCGCCCAGGCTGCTTTCAAGTGCGGGTTTGCAGCTGTGACCGCATGCATGGATGCATCGCCGGTATTGGAACAGCCGTAGACGCCGACGGCACCGGTGGACCAGGGTTGAGAGGCCAGCCAATCGATCACCTCGTAGGCATCGTAGGCTTCGGAGCGATCATTATATCCTCGGCGTTTCCCGAACGAGGGGCCCTGGCCCCGCCTCGCCACCTGGACGACCACATAGCCGTGGCAGGCCAAATTCGGCACCGCTCCGTACCCACCCGGCTTGGCATTCGATGTACTTGCGGCGCGCACGCCCGGCGCGGCAATTGCCAGTGTATGCTGCCAGAGAACGGGGAACTGTCCTTCAACAGGCTTGCCATTTTGAGAAGGACGCGTAACGCTGATGGCCAGGCGCACACCATCGCGCATGGCCAGATACTGCGAGTTCGTGACGGTTTCGGAGTAAAGCGGCGTTGGATGATATTGCCCGAATGACGGCACCGGCGCCGCTGTCTGAGGCGTTTCCGTTGATCCTGCGCCGGGTCCGAAGGCGGCGTGTCCGGCTGCCGGTTGTGTCGCCCGCGGCCAGTCTTCCTGCGCAGCGATTGCACCAAGGACGCAAAGGGCAAGCGCAACACAAATACAGGTTCTGCGATTGGGATGCATGCTGTCTCCAAATGCAATCAATCACGGCTGAAAGCCGTGGGTTTGGCCTGCCCCGCAAAGCGGGGCTTCGGGGTCGGGATCGGGATCGGCATTTGAAATGAGCTCAATACAATGCGCTCTCCACCTGAGATCATTCTCTATTTCAACCCGATACCGATTCCGACCCCGACCCCGAAAAAGAACCTACTGATTGCCGACTAATGGCACGCCGGAACGGCTTAGCCTATTAGGGTCGCACGGCCAGAGGCCGTGGGTATGGCCTTTACACTATCTCTACGGCCTCGGCCCATAATGCGGGAGCGGCTTGCCGGTTTCATAGGCGCCGAGATCGGGCGCTCGGCCGATGAAATCATCATTGATATTGGGAAGCCGAACGCCTGCATCCACGGCCGCAGAATCCGGTCGCAGCCGGAAGTCAAAGTCGTCCGGTTTATAGAGCTTCCGGGGATCTGACGGATCCGGCGCCGCGACCTTTTGAAACACATCGTAGTCGATCAGGATGCTGTGTTGATCCTGCCCGGTTGTCATCGCCGCCAATCATCCACTCGAATCCCAGGGCAACCAGTGTCGGGGATTCTGTGATGAATTCTTTGGAAACGACATTGTCGCCTGCTTCAAGAGCATTTGCGAACAATGGCAGAAACAGCAAGACGGAAACCATCTTGTATGCGGTAAGTGTGCGCATTAGTCAGACATTCCTTATTTTGAAGTCCCAAAGTCCTTGCGGGTACAGTCTCATTGCACTACTGCATTCCGTTGATGCCATAACGCATATATTATGTCATGTGCATGCAGATTGCATTTTTATTTTCACCTCGCTACCCAAGAGTCATAAGTTCAGCAATAAGGCGATCTCTCGCGAGCAGATATATAAGATGATTTTTAGTAGGAATGGCGGAGTCGTAAGCAGGGCTCTGATGAAATCCTTCCCGGCAGTGTGCCTCATCGATTTCGAGGATGCAAATTCGAGCATCCGTTGTATGCCGCATGCCCTTAGGCTCATGGATGCCATTCACACGAGGAACGAAACTTCCTGGCCAAAACCTTCAATTCGGGTGTAGGATAGCACCACTTTCGGCAAATTGGCATGATTGGATAGCCTTAGGTTACATATAATCGGCCAACTGTCAGTACATCCGGAACGCTTTGGGAGCGGTCTCCGCCCCGGGCTTTGCCGTCTCACCCTTTCGGGGCTGGAATGCCATCGCTCGATTCTGCCCAGCCGAATGAATCCTGCGGGATTCAACCGATCCGGGAAAGGGCCCGAATACGCACCAAATTCCTGCAACCTTTTCGGGCCGGCGATTGTCTCTATTCCCCGAACAAAGCACAATTGCATCAAACAGCAGCAAGTGAAACGGAGAACCCATCATGAAATGCAGATCGATGATCGCTTTGGATTTTATTCTGGTCATCACCTTTGCTTTGGCGGCGCAGGCGCAGGATGCCCGGCTCAAAACGAAGGTGACGGCGTTCTACGAGACGGTAGACTGGATGTACGCGGAAAAGGATCTGGATGGCTACATGGCACTGTTCGCCGATGACTTTCAGATTCTCCTGGCCGGAGCCGGCCGCGACGTGATCCAGGCCGCGGTAAAAAAGATGTTCGACGAAAATGCCGAGATGCGGGCCAGGCACACCATTCTGGAGATCGCCCCTTACGGCGACAGAATCGGAGTCGTCTTCGACCAGAAAGTGGAAGGGAAACCGGCGGATGGAGACTGGAAAACGATCGCCGAGAACACGGTCATCGAGTTTCTGGTGCAGCAGAACGACTCGCTGAGGCTTTCCCGCTCCGCCGAGTTCGACAAGAGCCGGATGAGCTGTATTGCCGGCCGGGCATACAACGACAACCAGTCCGGATTTTCCTTCACTGTGCCCGAGAATTGGGCCATCATCCCGTCCAAGCACGTGACCCTGCAGGGTATCGTTCTGGTCGCTGCGCCCGGCATGAGCAGTTCGGCGCTCTTCGGGTACCTGAAGATGCCCGGGATCAATGCTCAACAGGTGCTCGAGTTGGACGAAGCGGCCACAACAAAGCTATCCGCGCAGGGCGGAGCGTATAAACTGCTGAAGTCGGGCCCCGTAACCGTCGACGCGGCAGACGGCTTCGAAACAGAGTCTCAGTTCTCAGCCCCGTCGTTGCCGGAGCGGCACCGGCGCCGCGTTTATTTGAATGCACCCGGCGGTGCGCTTTTCGTCCTGGCTTTCGACGCTATTCCGGCCGCTCAATGGGACCAGGTGAAAGACGGATTCCAATCCCTTCTGAACTCCATGAAATTCGCGGAGCGCTGACGCGGAGGATCATCATGAAAACAAAAGCATTGTCTCATTTCGCGCTGGTCCTGATGATGGCTTGCTCCCCGGGGCTGTGGGCCCAGGGTTACGACTCGCTGAAGTCGCGAGTGGGAACCCTTTACGACAAAGCCGACCGGATGCTGGAAGCTAAGGACGTCGACGGATTCATGTCGCTGTTGGCCGACGATTATCAACTGCTGTTTGCGGGAAAGGACCGCGAAGGGCTCCGGAGCACGCTCAATATCCGGTTCATGGGGTACAGCGAATTGCGGGCCGATCACTCGATCCTGGAAATCACCCGGTTGGGCGATATCGTCAAAGTCATCAATGAACAGAAACTCGAGGGCAAATCCGGCGAGAGCTGGAAAGTGCTCTCCCAGGCCACCGTCATCGACCTGCTGACCGAGAACGACGGTGCTCTCAAATTCTGCCGGTCGGTCGAAATCGACATGTCGCGCCTGGGCAACATTTCGGGACAGACCTACAGGGATGATAAAATAAGCTTCAGCGCGCCGGAGAACTGGATCATCATCCCGACATCGCACCCAACCCTGCAGGGTGTCGCGTATGTCCTGGCGCCCGACCGGACGAGCGCCGCAATCATCGGCCATGTCAGGGCTCCCGGCGTGACAGGCCGGCAGGCGGTCGAAGGAGACGAGAACCTCTGCAAAATAGTATCGACGGACGGGAAATATAAGCTTTTCAAATCCGGGGCCATCCGCGTAAATGGGTACGAAGGGTTTGAGACAGAATCGAGCTTCCACATCATGCTGGACCGGGAACGCCACCGGTGGCGGGTGTATTTCACTGCCGACGACGTTCTATATCCTTTGGTTTTCGATGCAGTGCCGCCCCGGCAGTGGGATCAGTTCAAGGATGGATTTCAGTACATCCTGAATTCGGTCAGGGTGGAAAGGTGATACGAAATGCGTGGAACGGCCGCCGCATGCGGCGTTCCACGCATAGCGCTTCTGTTCCGGAGGACGGAATGGATTTCGGCGATGGACAGCTGGTCGAGGAAGCCCTGAACGGATCCGTTGTCGCCTTTGAGCGGCTGGTCGCCCGCTACGAACGGCTGGTCTTCAAGATCGCATTCGGCTGCACGGGGCGGCATGACAGCGCGCTCGACATATTGCAGAACGTCTTCCTCAAGGTCTACCAGAAACTCGCCGCCTTCAGGACCGAAGGGGACTTCAAGAATTGGGTGGCGAGGATCGCGGTCAACGAAAGCATCAACTGGAACAGGACCCAGCGGCGGTTTCGGGCGGAGGAGTTGGACGAAGCCGCAAGCCCCATCTCGTTTCCGTCGCAGGAGGGGAATGTCCGGGACCGTGAGACATGGGAGATCGTCCATAAATCCATGCAGACGCTGAACCCGAAATGCCGCGCAGTCATCGCGCTCCGCTACTTCGACGGGATGGCTGTCGAGGAAGTGGCCGGAGCGCTCGGGTGCAGCGTGGGAACCGCAAAGAGCCTCATTTTCCGGAGCCTGAAACAGATGAGGGATCACATCGGCGTAGCCAGAGAGGTGGCATTATGAAAGATTGCAGCAGGTTCGAGGACATCATTCAATCGGTCATTTCTGGGGATGCCAGTCTGGACCGGCTTGAAATGGTCGTGGAGCACTGCAAGGTCTGCTGCGATTGCCGGGAGCTGTTCGAAATGCACCGAAACCTCTCCCAAGCCGGCGGCAGGTTTGAGGAATTCGAGCCGGCCGATCTCTCGGCGGTGCGCGCGTCGATCATCGCGGAAATCAGTGCGGCGAGGCGAAGGAAGCCGGCGCGCCTCTGGATGAATGCCTTCCGTGCCCCGTTCATCCTTCGCCCGGTGACGGCCGTGGCGATTGTCGCAGTCGCGTTTGCACTGGGGCTGCTTTCGTCGCGCTTTCGCGCGAATCCCCAACCTCCCGTTCACGAGATCAGCATGGAAGCGCTCGCGAATCCGGCGCTCGCCAACGATCCGGGCTCTCCGTACTCATATTCGAACGTATCCGTCAAGTTCCTGGCTGAAGACAAGGTCGCGCTCGCATTCGACGTCACGAAGCATGTGGAAGTCGTGCAGCCGACGCAATCGGAACTGGTGAAGGGGATATTGATGTACTCCGTGCTGCATCCGTCGCCGACCGGGGGCATCGGTCACTTCCAGAGCAAATCTCCACAGGGGAAATTCTTCTACTAGCCCCCTATTGCGATATCTTTCCTGGGGCTTATGCCCTTTGCTTAAAGCTTGCCGCCTGAAAGGCGGAAGACTTAAACTTGGCGTTCTGAGCCAAAAATCAGGCGGCCAATTTTCACGCCGGCATTTTATTGCCGGCGGACCGCATGCCGCTTGGCCGGAATCGGTTGATTTTAAAATGAACGGGAGGTGAACACATTGAATCTCAAAAACTATCCCCGCAGAGAATACGCCATCGATCAGTTCACGCAGCCCCACTGCTCTGAACTGGAAGGAAAGAGCTTTCGCTTCATCATGGACAATGGCCACGATTTCGACCTGAAATTCACCGGAAAAGATACCTGCGAATGGTATATCGCCGGCGATGAGCCGAAAGCAGCCAAATATGAATGTCTCAAGGGCGACGACACGACTTATCTCGTGGATTACGATCTTGTGGAGTTCCTTGACACGCCAAAAAGAGTGAACCATTTCTTTATCATTGATCTGGAGCAGCGCCTCGTCACGAGGGATGTCTGCTCCCTTGGAGGTAATCCAAAGTTTCCCTATCTTGTTAAAAGCGAATACGACTTCGGCGCCATCGAAGTCGAGGGCATGGAACTGCCCATGAAACGCCACTGCTTCACCAGCCAGATGGTCGGCACCAGAGTGGAGTGGCACTGGAACACCTCCATGCTCACCCAGCATGACTATTATTCCACTGCCTATTACCGTATTACCTGGCCCAAGACCAGCTCCGCTGTTGAAAAAATCGGCGATCCCTTCGAACTGATGCCTGCTTCCGACGAGGTTGCGCAGTACATCAAGATTAAAGAGAACTTGTACCTCTTCAGTCTCACGGAAGAGCTGATGGAACGCATCGTCGGCGACAAGTGCCAGTTCCGCTCCAACAACATGAATTTCCTGCAGAACTACGACCGTATGTATCATGTCGGCCGTACCTTCGGCACAATGCAGAGAGACGGCGTCCTCGTGCCCTGCCGCACCCTGTTCGGCGCATTTGGCAATCCTGTGAAGCTCGATGACGCATTCCTGAATGCGGAGAATCCATACACTGTATGAGCAGGTGACCGCATCGAAAAGAAAGGAGTATGCATCCATGAATTATGTCTACGACGATGGCGGCGTATATATAAAGAACCTTGCCAACCGCGGCGAGAAGTATGGAATCAGCCAGTACAGATTCGCTCATAACTACGAACTCGAGGGCGGAGATTTCACCATTTCCGCAGGGGACAAAAAACACAAACTGGCGTTCAAGTCCAAAAAGAATATCGTATTCGAGGACAAGGAATATGCCTACGAGTGCTTGAAACTGGAGTTAAGTACTTATTTTGTCTGCTTCGGCCTCAACTTCGCCGTCGTTGACCTTGAACAGCGCCTCATAACGCTGATTCTGGGCGATGAGTACATCCATGGCGCCATCGGATGGCCGGATCAAAAGGGCGCGTCCGGCAGTTCGCAGGCGGGTCATGGCTCTGCCGGCGACGATATGGTCGGCACGAATGTGGCCTGGATTTTGGGTTGCGGCCGCTTTACGACGCAGGATTTCTCTGAAGCAGGCAGCTGCCGCGTGGCATGGTCCCCCAGAGAAAATGAGCCCTATGAACAGCCCTGCAAAGCAACCAGGATCAAAAGGCCCATTTACCTCGTCGATATCAGGGGCCGCGTCCATCAGGGCGTTTGCGCGCCTTTCTTCACAAACCGCGTCATTATGCTCCAGGACTACGATCACATGATGACGGTCGGCTGCATTATGGGAAAGGGATTTGATCCCATTATGATCTCGGGTTACGCAAAGTTTTTGGGATAGCGCCGTTTTCGGCAAATTGGCATGATTGGATATCCTTAAGATGGCTTCTGCAGCACCCAGGTCTTTTCAAACGCCTCGCCGATTTGGTTGCGCCGGTTCGTCGGCATGCTGGCGGCGCCGGCTTCGCTGGGCAAAAACCTTGTACACTTCGAACCCGAGGAGGAAAGTCATGAGTAGGAAGGGGACGGATCAGAAACCTGAAAGGCGAAAGAGAGCCGGGAGTGGATCCATGAGAGGCGTCCGTTTCCTCACGAGAACGGCCTTCCTCATTCTCGTTCCAATGTTTGCCTGTAAACCGGAAAAGTCCGGCATGAGCACCGGAGTGAAAGAAACCGCTGAATTCAGGTCGCAGCTTGCACGGCTCGAGGCCGAAGCCGATCGCGTCGAGGATGCAAAAGCGGTGAAACGGCTGCAGCGGGCCTATGGCTATTACCTTGATCAGGCGATGTGGAACGAAATGGCGGATCTGTTTTCCGCGGATGCGACCATGGAGATCGCTCTCGACGGAGTCTATGTCGGCCAGAAGCGGATTCGTCAATACCTCTTCACCCTGGGAGGGGGCCGCGCCGGCCTGAAGCACGGCCAGCTCAACGACCACATCCAGGTCCAGCCCGTCGTGCACGTTTCCGGCGACGGGCTGTCGGCCAAAGCCCGTTGGCGTTCCGTAATCATGAAAGGGCAACTGGGAGAGAGCGCCTCCTGGGGTGACGGCATCTACGAGAACGAGTATGTCAAGCAAAGCGGCGTCTGGAAGATCCGAAAGCTCCATTGGTACCAGACATTCATGGTTCCATACGAGGGCGGATGGGCGAAGAACAAAGACCGCACTGACGGGATTTATGTCTCGAAGCGGCTTCCCCCCGACCGGCTCCCGACCGAACGATACGAGGTGTGGCCTGGCGTCTACGCTCCCCCCTTTCACCATCAAAGCATCGCGATTGTCTCCTCTGACCCCGTGAGGGAATCCAACCCTGCCGTTGCGGAGCTCGCGCGCCGCATCCGCCTTCTGCGCGACACGGAACAGATCGAGAATCTGGTCTCGCTCTACGGTTACTACCTTGACAAGCAGAAATGGGATCTGCTGACCGATTTGTTTGCAGACAACTCGACGCTGGAGATCTCTCAAAGAGGAATCTACGTCGGCAAGAAAAGCGTGCGTCGCGCGTGGGAACTGTTCGGCCCGCAGAACATCGAACGCAATCACCTGCACAATCACATCCAGCTGCAACCCGTGATTCACGTGAGTCCTGATGGAGAACGAGCCCGGGTGCGCAGCCGCGCCCTGAGCGAGCTCGGAACCTTCGGCGGCAGCGGCATATGGGGCGACAGCGTGTATGAGAACGAGTTCGTCAAAGAAAATGGGGCTTGGAAGATCGCCAAGGATCACCTTTACACAACATTTTTCGCTTTATACGACCAGGGCTGGGAGGCCGGTGCACGGCCGGCTCCGAAGGCCAGCGAGAAAATTCCTCCCGACATGCCGCCGAGTGAAATTTATGAGAGTTACCCTGGAATCTACATTCCGCCGTTTCATTATAAGAACCCTGTAACGGGAGAAATGCCGGCCGGTCAGGCAGGGTTAGACATTGAAGAAATACCGGGCGGCGTGCGTGATGCCATTGCGCGCATCAGCCGAAAGGTGACGCGGCTCGAGGACGAGAACGCCATAGAAAATCTGCAGAGGGCCTATGGCTTTTATGTCGACAAGGCGCTTTGGAAAGAAGCGGCAGATCTCTTTGCGTCAAACGGCACGCTGGAACTTGGCGGACGCGGTGTCTTTGCCGGCAAGCCGCGCGTGCTCGAATACCTGACCTGGCTTGCCCCCGGTGGTCTCACAAAGGGGAAGCTTTTCAACCACATCCAGCTGCAACCCGTCGTCCATGTGGATCCGGATGGGCACAGCGCCAAGGGCCGCTGGCGATTCCTGGTCGAGTACGGCGATCCGCAGAAATCAGCGGCGTGGGGCGGAGGCACTTACGAAAACGAATATGTGAAGGAAGGCGGCATCTGGAAGATCAAGACCCTGCATGGCTTTTTCAGATTCTATACGCCCTACAAGGACGGCTGGGGCAAGAGCGCGGATCCCCACCGCCCGCCGAGCAAGCTGCCGTCAGATCGCCCGCCAACGGTCGTGTACGATCTCTACCCGTCGACGTTCGTGGCTCCCTTTCACTACAAGAATCCTTGAGCGGGATCCCAGGGCTTTTCACAAGATGCACCAATCTTCAAGCCCCAGTCTGAGTCGGCTCGAAATTCCGAACCATAAAAGCGCGCCGCATAAGCAATCCATCTCCTGTTTTCCCCTAAACCTGGATTCCGAAATTGGATCTTTATTTGTCAATTTAAATACCGGAATCACATGGCTTTAGCCGCGGCAGCGGCCAATTTCAGAATCCGGGCTAAAAAGCTCATTCATCTGTTCTTGACAGGCATCCGCAGCCGGATATTATCTCGAAGGGCGTCCATACCCGGTATATCGATAGGAAGATGATTCACGATGAAGCATTTGCAGAAATTAGACACGGATAGGATCGGGCATCTGCTGTTCAAGCTGGCGGTCCCGGCATTTTTCGGCATGGCCGTAATGGCGTTATACAACGTCGTAGACACGATATTTATCGGACGCTATGTCGGCTCGCTGGGCATCGCGGGTTTGTCCATCGTGTTTCCCTTTCAGATGCTCGCTCAGGGATTCGGCATGATGGCTGGCATCGGGGGCGCATCGCTGGTATCGAGATGCCTCGGGGCCAGGGATATCGTGAAAGCCGAACGCACTCTGGGCAACGCCATTCTGATCGGGTCCGTGTTCGGCCTTGCGATGAGTTTCATCATTTTGTCCAACATCGATTTCTGGCTGGGACTGGCAGGGGCGTCCGAAACCATATTGCCGTATGCCAGGGATTACATGGTCGTCGTTATCGCTTTCGCGATATTGATGACCCTGGTCATGACATTTCACAGCGTTATTGTGGCGGAGGGCAACGCGAAAATTCCGATGCTGGCGATGATTTGCGGCGCGGTCCTGAATATATTTCTGGATGCCCTCTTCATCATCACCTTTCACATGGGAATCCGAGGCGCCGCCATAGCCACCATGATCAGCAATGGCCTGTCGCTGGCAGTCTTTCTCCTTTATTACCTTTTGAAACGCAGTTCCCTCCGGATACGGCCCGCGATTTTCTTGCCGGATCTCAAAATCATAGGGCAGATAGTGGTGATCGGTGTGTCCGGCCTTGCCATGACGCTGTCCAACAGCTTTTCGGCCATATTCCTGAACAATCTTCTGGTGACGCACGGCGGAGATATGGCCGTTTCCGCTTTCGGCCTGATCAACCGCGCAATGGTGTTCATTTTCATGCCTTGCATGGTCATCGGCCAGGGCATGCAGCCGATTCTGGGATTCAATTACGGCGCGCGAAACTTCGGCAGGGTGTTCAAGGCGCTCAAGATCTCAATGAGCTGGGCCACCGGCATCGCATTCGTGGGCTTTCTGATTTTTTATTCTTTCCCCGCCCAGATCATGAGCGTTTTCACCACGGAAAAAGACTTGATTCTTCTAAGCGTCTACGCCAGCAGGCGGATGACGCTGGGCATTTATCTCATCGGTTTCATTGCGGTGGCGTCGATCATGTTCCAGGCGCTGGGCAAGGCCGTGCAGTCCTTCATCGCTTCGGTAGCCAGGCCTGCGCTGCTGCTGATCCCCGTTCTTTACATCATGGCGCATTTTTACCGGCTGGACGGCATCTGGTATTCGTTTCCAATCACCGATGTGCTTACCTCCCTGGTTATACTGATGCTTCTCCTGCCGCAAATCCGCGACTTGAAGCGCCAGAGAGATGCTGAAAAACATCGCGCGGGCGGGAAAGATGCTCCCGCCCTGGATCCCCTGGAAGCATCCATACAACCTTGATTTTTTGCAGCCTTCCGCAATTCCGAAGGCGCATTTATTCTATTTCCACCACCGTCTGGCTTGTGGCGACGTGCAGAACCGGCACTTCCCCGATCTTGACGAGATCCGCAACCGACTGTGGAAGTCTCCGATAATTCAGCGTCGCCGTGATAGTGGCCTTTCCCTTCACAATCTCAGCCGGCACGGTCCAGACATATTGCTCCACGACGGCTTCCATGGGTTTTAATCGGTTGTCAAAAACATCTGTCCTTGCAGCGTACCATTGAGCGATGGTCTCTTCCCCCCGGGGATTCAAGAAGACCTTTCGGAACAGGCGATCCCCTTCAGGCAAGGCATCCCTCGCGATTCCCTTGAAACCCTTGAGTCCCATCATGTCGCCAAGATCGAAATAGGACGGTTTATTGGACGTCAGGCTATAGCCGTTTTCGGCAGTGTCTCCGGAAGCAAGGCTTGCGGGGATGTGATAGGTCTTTCCCTGCGCGTCGCGCATTTCCAAGCGAAGCCATAGCTGGCGCTCTTCGGTGGAGCCGGTAGGAATACTGTGCCCGGCCCGGCTGTTCGTTACGACAACCATGATGTCAAGAGAATTTCCGGCGCGAACGTTTTTGTTCAGCGGATAGAGATACAGCGTTGCCGCCCCGTTCAGCATGGCCGGCGAATAGGCGCCCTGGAAGAGATGCTGTGCAACGTCGGGGCGTTCCTTTCCCGTGGCCGCAGCCTTTCCGGAAGCCGGAGGAACGTGGCAATTCAGACATAAGATGTTGCCCTTCGCATAGGGACCGCTGCTCCATTCACGATATGTCTCTTTTACGTAAGCGCCGTAGGGACTGGTTTCATCGTGGCAGGTGCCGCACAGCTTTGCGTCCCTATAGAATGCTGAATACTGGGCTTCGTGCCCCATCGGCTTGGCGTCGGTTCTCGAGCCGTGCTTGACCTTGCCCGGCTTGACCGCAAAATTGCCGTTCACAGGAGAGTCGCCGCCGAATCCAACGATGGAATGACACATGTCGCACGAAACGCCGTCTGCCTTGGGATCGGCTTTCCCTGCCACGGGCGGCGGGACGTCACCGGCCAGAAATGCCTGCGGGGCGTGGCAGTTGATGCACCCTGCCTCTACCGGAGCAACCTTCGGCTCGATCCGCGTGTGCGGGAGCGCGAACTGAAAGTACTCGGCCTGGTCCCAGGCAAGCACCTGCGCTTTTGCCATGGCGGACTGCTGATATTGCATCGAGATCTGCTTATGGCAGAGGGCGCACCGATCCGACGGCTCATACGCATCATATTTGTGACTTCCCTTTTCCGCCCTTGCCGCGGCTTCTTCCGCAGAACAGAGCATGCCGCCGCTCAACAAAACGACCGCCACAGCAGTTATCAGGCACAAACTGCATTTTCCGATCATCACATTCACCCCCGTTTCAAATTCACAGGTCCCGCAGAATTGCTGAAGCACGGCACACAGCAGTAAGGCTTTTATGCATAACACGTATGCGAAAGAAAAAGCCTCCGTTTTCTACGATTCGCAACCCAATGGGATAATATTGACAGAAAACTCCCGAAATTTCTCCGATCAAATCCGGGCAGACATTTTTGCAACCTGGCATTTTGGGAAATGAATATCGAACCGCGGAATTTCGAACGTCGAAGCGCACTTCGATATTCTGCGGTTCAAAAGCGCTTTTGTTGAACCGCTCAAGTTTAATACTTTTCGGGCAAGTATCTACTCCAGAAATCTCGCGATGGCGCGGGTCATGCCGTCGTCCGGGCAAAGATGCGTGCTGTGGCCGCACGAACCTTCAAAAATGAAAGGCACGATGCCGGTTTGCCTTGCGTATTCGAGCGCAGGATCGGGCGTTACAGTGTGATCGTTTCTGGATACCGCGATGAACATCTTTGCCTTCACCCGGGATGGATCTGCCGCATCCAGCGCCATCATAGCTTCCGCCTGGCGGATTTTGTTGTTCGCATCGGGGCCTGAATAGTGATCCCGCGACTTCGCGATCTCGGCAAATACCTGCTCCCGCGTGGTATGCGCGTTGTAGTATTCCGGCGTGGTCAGGATAAGGGCGCCGATCTCATATTCGAATCCACGAGCCGGCTTTTCAGAATAATCGCCGCCGTTCCAGAGCCGGTCGTTTTTGATGGCGTCGATCTGCGTTTGCCAGTGCAGCAGGTCATAGGGCGCCAGCCGTGGAGATCCGGCGATCGCCACCGCCTTGTCCATAAATTCAGGATACGCGGAGACCCACTGAAACGTTTGCATCGCTCCCATCGACAAGCCCATCACGGCCTTCACGTGATCGATATACAGCACACGAGTAAGGAGCGCGTGCTGGCTTTCCACCATATCCCGGATTGTGATTTTGGGGAATTTCATGCGCGGCTGAAGCCGGCTGTTTGAAGGCGAAGTGGAAACGCCGTTTGCCAGTGCGTCTACTGCAATCACGTAGTAGCCGGCATCGCGCAGCCACGCGGCTCCTCCCTCCATCTGTTCGGTGCGGCCGTTCGCCCATGTCGGATACACTATGACGTTCGATTTCTCTTCGTTGAGCTTTCCGTAAGTCCGGTAGCCCACACGGCATTCCCTGAGGACCTCGCCCGAAACAAGCTTGAGGTCTCCGATCTCACCGAACAGCTGCTGCGCGAATGCCGGTTCAATCAAGACAATAGCGGTAACCATTACCGCGGCTATGATTAAATTCCTGTGCACACTCCGCATCGACCTGCCGGCACTGATCCCGAGAACAGCAGATTTTGCCTCCCGGCAACCGATGATGAATAAACTACCTATTTTTAGCCAGGCAAATTCCTTGTGCCGAACAGTATCTTCCATATTCACACCTCACGCCTTCTCCAACCGCCAACTCGTACAGGTGTCCATATTCATTTCGATATTTTGCGACACTATTTGCTTAGCCGCCATCAGAACATGAAAAAAATACAATCCGGTAATTGTCAAACCTTTGCTGCCTCGCCGGCAGAGCCGGAGGATCTCCCAAAGGAGTCATAGGACCTCCGGCAAAGCCGGAGGCTTGATTATGTGAGCCGCTCAAAGCGGCTTGAGCTGCATTATCGGGGTCGCAATCGAAATCGGGAAACAAAAAACCTCAACGATACCGAATCCTATTACATTTCCGCAAAAATTTTATGATTCAGTGCTCTCCTTGCCGATAAGCACGGGATAGAGGCGCTTATTATAGGTGCGTCCCGGGCAATGTGACTATTCGGAAAAGGATCCACGGAGACATCCCATTCGATGCCGATTCTTTTCGCCAAATATGCCGCATTGTTAGTGACGTTCTATGGAATGGCCGAGGATCCATTCAATGCCAACAGAGAAAATTTTGGGTGAGAACAAGCAGCTTGCTGCGCAGTCCATTAATTCAAACCTCGAGCAGGACTCACAGCACGAGGGGGCATTTTTCGAAGGTCTTGTGCAGGATATCTCCGAGCCAAATCTTGTGGACGATGATCCGCGCACATTCCTGCGTCGTCACGAAGCGATCCTTGCTGCCGTACCCGATATCATAGTGGAAGTGGATGTCAACAAAGTATACCGCTGGGCAAACAAAGCCGGTTTGGACTTCTTTGGCAATGACATCATCGGCAAGGAAGCCGCCTATTATTTCGACGGAGAACAGGATACCTACAACCTGGTCGGCAGTCTTTTTGAAGGCAGCGAGGACTTGTTTTATGTTGAAAGCTGGCAGCGGCGTAAGGACGGCGAAAAACGCCTGTTGGCATGGCGGTGTCACGCTCTCAAAGACCATAGCGGAAAGGTGATCGGCGCTATTTCATCGGCACGCGACATCACCGACAGCAGACAGGCGGAGCAGGCACGTTTAAGCGCCCTGACCCGGCAAGTCTTATTGAATCAGCTGCAGCAGGACCTGTTATGCAGCGGCGACCTGGTGCATAAACTAAAAATAGCTACAGATGGAATAGTGGATACTTTCGGGGCGGGCTTCTGCGGCATTTGGCTCACGGGTCCCGGAGACCTCTGCAATATCGGATGTATCCATGCATCCGTTGTAGAAGGGCCCCATGTCTGCAGGCATACAGACAAATGCCTCCGACTGGTTGCCGGCTCAGGCCGCTTCAACCAAATCAATAACCTTGTACTCCAAAGGATTCCCATCGGTGCCCACACGATCGGCGCCGTTGCCGCAGGAAAAGAGTTACTGCTCTCGATCAACGACATCGCCGGCGATCTCAACATAGAAGATCTTGATTGGGCCAAAAAGATCGGGCTTGTGTCTTTTGCAGGTTTCCAGCTGCGTTCCTCCGGTGGAGAATGTATCGGCGTGCTGGCGATTTTCAATGCACATTCAATTGCTCCCGAAGCGCAAGCTCAATTGGGAGCCTTAAGCAGCGCTATAGCCCATGTGATTCTTAGGGCGCAGGCTGAAGAGGCATTGAGGGAAAGCACGGAACGCTTCCGGCTGATAGCGGATACTATTGACCAGGTCTTTTGGATGTCGGATGTTGTGGAAGAAAAAATGCTCTATATCAGCCCGGCGTTCGAGCGCATTTGGGGATATTCCCGTCAGGATTTGTATGAGAACCGAAAAGCGTTTCGAAAGGCTCTCCATCCCGAAGACTTCGAGCGGATAACCGAGGCGCTAAAGATCCAAAAAACCGGCGAGCCCTATGACCATGAATATCGGATCATTCGCCCCGATGGTTCCGTCCGGCAAATCTGGGACCGAGGATTTCCAGTCGTGGATGAGAATAAAAGGGCTCGCATCTACGTTGGGGTTGCTCAGGATGTCACTGAACGGAGGAAAGCCGAAAAGGCGCTCAAGAACTCAACCGACTACCTGAATCAATTGATTAACTGCATCGGGGATCCGGTCTTTGTCAAAGACCGCGAACATAGATTTGTATTATCGAATGATGCCAACTGCGCCCTGGCCGGAATGAAACGCGAAGAGATGATTGGAAAGGCATTGGATAAATCGATGCCCCGGGAAGTCATCAATCTGCTTTTCGAGCAGGAGGACCATGTCTTTAAAACAGGCCAACCGGACATCACGGTCGAGGAGATCCAGCCTTCAACCACCGGGCGCCGTCACACTGTCATGGCCCACAAAACGCTGCTCATAGCCCCGGATGGCAGCCAGCAGCTTGTTGGTGTAGTGCGGGATATTACCGAGATGAAAAAAGCTGAAAACGAGCGGGCAAAACTGGAATCCCAGCTCAGGCAGGCGCAGAAGATGGAGGCCATAGGGCTGCTCGCTGGGGGAGTAGCGCACGACTTTAACAATCTCTTAACCGTGATCAACGGCAACAGCGAAATTCTTTTGGAGGATCTTGCTAAAGAGGATCCCAAACGGAGCGACCTTGAGCAAATCAGGCAGGCCGGCATGCGCGCCGCATCCCTGACCTCCCAGTTGCTGGCCTTCAGCCGGAAGCAGATGCTCAATCCGACGGTTTTGGATCTAAACCGCGTCATCGCCGAAATGACCGAAATGCTTCGGCGGCTGATTGGGGAAGATATCGAGATCGCCTGTTTCACGCAGCATGATTTAGGGTGTGTGAAGGCCGATTCCGGACAGATCGAGCAGATTATCATGAATCTGGCGGTGAACGCCCGCGACGCCATGCCTTGCGGCGGCAAACTCACCATTGAAACAAAAAATGTTGATTTCGAGGAGGGAGTCACCCGGTCACACGAGGAGATGCCGGCAGGTTCTTATGTGATGCTTGCAATCAGCGACAACGGGAATGGAATGGATGCAAAGACCAGGGCCAGCATTTTCGACCCATTCTTTACCACGAAAGGATTGGGCAGGGGGACAGGGCTTGGCTTGTCCACCGTCTACGGGATAGTCAAACAAAGCGCCGGTTTCATCTGGGTATACAGCGAATTAGGCAAAGGCACCACTTTCAAAATCTACCTCCCGAGAACTACGGACGGATCGGCTAAGTGCAAAGTTGACGATCATGGGATAGAGAAGAAGCCTGCCGCAAGTGAGACCATCCTTCTCGTCGAAGACGAGCAAGCGGTGAGGACTCTGGCATGCCGGATCCTGCGCAGGCAAGGATACAAGGTGCTGGAGGCAGCCGATGGATTCGAAGCGATTCGGGTGGCAGAGGAGTTTTCGGGGGAAATCCAGTTGGTGCTGACCGATGTTGTCATGCCCAAAATGTCCGGCAATGAGCTTGTTTCCAGGATTGAGACCATCCGCCCGGGCATAAAGGCGCTCTTCACTTCAGGGTACACGGACGAAGCCATCGTCCACCACGGCGTCCTGGATCCGAACATAGCCTTTATTCAAAAACCGTACACTGCCGAAGCGCTGACGCGCAAGATCCGGGAAGTTATCCGCCCCAACGCAAAAGCATAGGCGCCGGGAGCGCTGCCGAATTGCCTGGAATGGTTTGAAGATACCTATTTCCGCCCATTTACGCCCGCCCTACCCTCACGCAATTCTTCCCTGCCCTCGCCGCCGAGCTTCCCCTCTAACCTATCTCGGTAGCCCGCACCGGCCGGCAAGCCGTCACGCCCGTCTCGCCTGATTGTGGACTTGGCCTCTCGGGGCTATATAATAATTTTCGGGCTGGGAGCTTGTGACAGTGAGATTCACCCGTGCCATGGGCAAGCCGCCGACGCACTGTGCTGCCTCAGAGGGTTCTGGATTTTGTTGACTATGCCTCCGGCGGCTGGAAGCGTGGGAAGCGTGGGAAGCGTGGACACCCACCAGAAGCGTGGACACCCACCACCGTGCAAGCGTGGACAAGCGTGGACACCCACATTTTCCCGTTTGCTTTCTCGGCCTCAACGGACACAACAAACAAGCGTGGACACCCATTGTTTTTCTCTGACACCTGACTCTGATTTGCAGCAGATCTGGGCTTTGATGTTTCTGAGAAATTATGCAGGATGGGAATGAGTGGCGGCAGAGTGTATAGGCAAGAGGCAAATCTGCCGAGCCTTACGGGATTTGGAAATACCAATGCTGTACTGGAATCGTTCGGTGGGCCCTAAAGATCTCACCGCTTTTTTCAAGTGGGGATCACAACAGAAATTAGCTTTAAACCGATTGTCACGCCGAAGCCACAAATGCAGCTCGAGCCGCCGCAATTCCCGTCAGCCAACGCCTGCCGAGTTGGGCGGCAAAACTGCGCAAATTGGACAGCAATCCGGCCGCCACCCTGAATCTGGATTCGAAGCGGGAAATAGTGTCGACCCAGGCTGCCGGATTGGCGCCGATGCGCAGAAGGATAGGGGCAAGATCGG
>JAEAME010000935.1_pt1 | contig 24219 bp, 17 predicted proteins | sample 8958731 | NCBI WGS metagenome assembly JAEAME01 (sample SAMN16933194, study PRJNA681113) | bioreactor sludge metagenome | isolation source: anerobic bioreactor sludge (Control) | place: India:Bengaluru | collected 2018-10-24 | reverse complement strand
GGATGTCTTTATATACTGATGAATTTAATATGGCTGATTTTCGGAGGCATATGGATAGCCCTCACCCATGCCATCCTGGGGTTAGTTCTTTGCATAACAATAATAGGCATACCCTTCGGATTGCAGCACTTCAAGCTTACATCCCTGGCAATAAGTCCTTTCGGCAGGGATATAGTTTATATCAAATAACTGTTTTACCTTGGGCCTCTGATGATTCCCCTTCCGGAATTTTTTATGAATTCAACAATATAATCACTTTCAGGGCTCTGTTTGAAGTTCTTCTCTATGAAATCAAGAGCCTGTGAGAAGTTCATGCTGCTCTGATATATGACCCTGTAAATATTATGTATCTCGTCTATCTTTTCTTTCTCAAAACCTCTTCTTGTAAGGCCGACTGTATTCAACCCAAGATAGCATAATGGATCCCTGTCAGCTTTAATGTAGGGCGGCACATCTGTTCTCACTTTAGCTCCGCCCCCTATCATTACATGAGCCCCGATCCTGGCAAACTGATGAACAAGCGTCCCTGCACTCAGAATAGCCCAGTCATCTACCTTAACCTCGCCTGCAAGCCCGCTGTTATTGCCAATAATACAGGCATTGCCTATCCTGCAATCGTGTCCGGTATGTGAATAGGCCATAAGAAGGCAGTCATTTCCGACAACTGTCTTCCCCGTGGCAGCTGTACCGCGGTTCACTGTAGCTCCTTCCCTTACAGTTGTCCTGTCTCCGATCTCGGCAGTCGTATCTTCTCCCCTGAATTTAAGATCCTGAGGTATTGCAGATATTACGGCCGACGGGAATATCTTGCAGTTTTTACCTATCCTTGCTCCGCTCATTATTGTTGCATTAGGGCCCACCCAGGTACCCTCTCCTATAACAACGTTATCTCCGATATAGGCGAATGGTTCCACTGTAACGTTATTCTCCAGCCTTGCATCGGGATGAACATAAGCTAAGTTTGAGATCATCTTTGTTCTATTTATTTTTTTTAATTACCTGTGCTACCATTTCTCCTTCCACGACAAGCTTGTTATCAACAAATGCCTGGCCGTACATTGCAACAATTCCACGGCGCAGGGGTTCTATCAGTTCCATTTTAAGTATCACTGTGTCGCCGGGAACGACTTTATGCTTGAATTTAAGCTTATCTATCTTTAAAAAATATGTTGAATATGTTTCGGGTTCCTCGACAGTGCTTAAAATCAGTAATCCGCCCGTCTGGGCAAGGGCTTCGACAAGAAGTACTCCGGGCATTACCGGCTCGCTCGGGAAATGTCCCTGAAAGAATGGTTCATTATAAGTGACGTTCTTAATCCCCACAACTGTGTTTTCATCGAGGGAAATTATTTTGTCGACGAGCAGGAAAGGCTGTCTGTGAGGCAGTCTTTTTTTTATATCCTCGATTGTATAGACCGGAGGAACAGATGGATCATATACAGGGATGTCTTTTTTCGACAGGGCTTTCTTCATCGCCTGCCTCATTATCTTTGCAAGGCGGGTGTTTGCATAATGACCAGGCCGTGTTGCAACAACCTTACCCTTGATTGGATGACCGACAAGTGCAAGGTCGCCCATAATATCAAGAAGCTTGTGGCGCGCTGGTTCATTCGGATACCTGAGTTCCGTGTTGTTAAGGATACCTTCTTTGTGAGAGTTTATCCCGGGACGGTTGAATAATTTTGCTATCCTGTCTATTTCTGATTGTTCCACCTCCTTCTCAAGGATAACAATTGCATTATCAAGATCCCCTCCCCTGATAAGTCCCATATTGTAAAGCGGCTCCAGCTCATGGAAAAATACAAATGTCCTGCTTCTCGCAATTTCCTCTTCAAAGTCATTCACAGAATCCAGAATGGCATACTGGTTACCAAGTATCCTTGAATTATAATCTATAAGAACATTAATACTGAGATGATCATCAGGATAAACGATCAGATCCACTCCGTGCTCTTCATCAGAGAAGACTAATTTCTGCTTTACAACAAAATAGTTCCTGTCTTCCTTATGTTCAATAAACCCAGCTTCCTTAATTGCTTCTGTGAAAGCCCAGGCTCCGCCACCCATTATCGGAGCTTCCGGACCATTAAGCTCAATCAGTGCATTATCAACCTGCAGTCCGTGCAATGCAGCAAGCACATGTTCTATTGTGGAAACTGAAGCATTGCCCTGGCTTAGTGTTGTACCCCTTGAGGTATCTGAGACATTCTCTGCCAATCCCTCTATAACAGGCCTGCCCGGAAGATCGGTCCTGCAGAATTTATACCCGTGATTTGCAGGTGCAGGCCTGAAAGTTAATGTAACATTGACTCCGCTGTGCAGTCCTTTTCCGCTAAGAGTGACATCTTTTGCTAGGGTTCTCTGTTTTTCACCCATAAGAATGAGGTTTTTTATTATTCAGGTACAAAAAAACTAAAAAAATATGCACCAACTGAAATATCCCAGGGATTTTTATTTATGAACGAATCATCATCATTCGGATTTAAGCGATCCAAGGGCTTTTTCAAGAGCATCTACTTTCATTCTTAGCTCAGGCAGGCTCTTAAAGACCACAGATGATTTAAGAAAATTCCTGTGATCGATGGCAGGATAACCTGTAAATGCCAGATTTTCATTTTTTATGTCGCTTGCCACACCTGCCTGAGCACCGAGCTTTGTCCCGTCAGCTATCTTCAGGTGACCGGCTATTCCAACCTGGCCGGCAAACATACAGTTCTTTCCTACCTTGCTGGATCCTGCAATTCCTGTCTGAGCTGCCATCACAGTATTCTCCCCTATTTCCACATTATGCCCGACCTGTATCAGATTGTCCAGTTTCACTCCCCTGCGAATGACTGTCGAACCCATTGTCGCCCTGTCTATAGCCGTATTTGCACCTATTTCAACATGGTCTTCAAGTATAACATTGCCCAGCTGCGGGATTTTCATGAATTCATTTTCCGACTGAGGAGCAAATCCGAATCCATCACTGCCTATAACAGAACCTGCATGTATTATGCACCCTTCTCCGACTATACAGTCGTGATAAATTTTTACTCCCGGATTAAGTGTGCAGGCCGGACCGATCCTTGTATTGTCGCCAATAAAAACCTGGGGATAAATTGAACAATTGTCACCAACAATACAATTATCACCGATATATGAATATGGACCTATGTAGACATCTTTCCCTATCACGGCAGTCGGTTCTATAACGGCTGTCGGATGAATTCCCTTTTTCCTGGGTCGTGACTGATCGACAAGACGCATCAGCGAAGCAAATGCTTCATAGGCATTATCAACCCTGATAAGCGTGGCTTCAACCTTTGAGGAAGCGACAAAACCTTTATTGACTAAAACTATCGATGATTTAGTTGAATAAATGAAATGCTCATATTTGGGATTCGCAAGAAATGACAGCGCACCTTTATGGCCTTCTTCAATTTTTGCAATAGTATGGACCACTGTTTCAGGATCCCCTTCGATTTCTCCTTTAAGAAATCCGGCAATTTGTGCAGCAGAAAATTCCATGATCTGTTATTTTACTTATCTACATTCTTTTGGATAACTTAGAAAATATTTAGTTTTTCTCTCTGTTATTAACCTGTTATCGCACATATCAGAAACCTCAGAAATATCGGCTGTCTTCCCCGATTTGAGAAGTATCTTTATTTCCGGTGCATCAAGGGTGTAGGCCGGATTAGAGACACTGTCTGTAAAAACATAATAATCTGTCAGCCCCGGGTTAATTCCCAGTAGATTTTCTGATGCCCTTCTGAGTTCCAGGACCCTGTCATCTGAAAACGGTCTGTCCTGCAATTCAACAGTAAATAGGTCTCTTTTAATCAATCTTGCTGACAGATCGGCCAGGGTTTTATCGGAATTATCAGCCCAGTATTTTGCAGCAACAAAAATATCAGTGTCATCAAGCTTTGTAAAATTGTCAGCTATCAAACCCGGGGTAAAATTACCTTCCTTCACAAGATCTTCCGGTCCGATGTTATTATACAGAAAAAACCGGAGTGCCGGAGTGGCATAGAGATCAACACCATTCACTGCAATCTCTTTTGCACGCTTAAGAACATTTACAAGAAGTGTTTCTGATGCTATAACAGTTTTGTGCATATATACCTGCCAGTACATAAGGCGCCTGGCGATAAGGAATTTCTCAAGAGAGTAGATCCCTTTTTCGTCAACAACAAGTTCATCATTTACTACGTTGAGCATCCTTATTATTCTGTCTGAACCGACAGATCCTTCAATCACTCCGGTAAAAAAAGAGTCCCTCCTCAGGTAATCAAGCCTGTCCATATCTATCTGCCCGGCAATCAGGTCATGAAGGAATTTTCTTTTATAGATACCCTGGAAAATCTTAATTGCCAGATCAAGGCTGCCAAAGTATTTTTCATTTAATTTCTTCATCAGCAGCAATGAAAGATCTTCATGAGTAATCCCCGTGATAAGTGAATTTTCAAGAGCATGAGAAAAAGGACCGTGGCCCGTATCATGCAGCAAAATAGCACAAAAGGCTGCCTCCTCCTCTTCAGGCGAGACAGATATACCTTTCGATCTCAGGGTATTTAAAGCCAATCCCATAAGATGCATTGCCCCCAGGCAATGCTGAAACCTACTGTGATTTGCGCCAGGATACACAAAGCTTGTTAAACCAAGTTGCCTTATGTTCCTCAGCCTCTGAAACCAGGGATCTTCAATCAGATCAAAAACAAGATCACAGGGGATGCTTATAAACCCGTAAACCGGATCATTTATAATCTTTCGTTTGTTCGTCCGATAAGCCACAAGAAGAATACTTAGTCTACAAAAATATGAATTTGTTTCGCAATACAATTAACTCACTTTACCTAATATGGTTTGGCTTCTACAGAAGGGCTTTCCCAATATGCTGGTTTACTACAGTTTATGACTTAAGCTTTAAAAAAATATAAGGATCCATGCAACATTCGGAATAAATGCCGTCTTTAAGATATCTATATAAGGGTTCACTACCCTTAAATGATCTGTATCTATGAAAGTAGAAATCCTGGGGTTGAATAAAACCTATCCTAATGGGAATCAGGCATTAAAAGACATTAACCTTGAGTTTGGAACAGGAATGTTCGGTCTTCTTGGTCCAAACGGAGCCGGGAAGTCAAGTCTTATGAGAATCATTGTGGCACTTATGAAGCCTACATCAGGCATGGTGCTGATTGATGGAAAAGATATCCAGAATCACAGGAAGGAATTGCGGAGCATGCTGGGTTACCTGCCTCAGGATTTCAGATTTTTCACTTCCCTTAAAACATGGGAATTCCTTGATTATTCCGGAGCGCTTGCAGGTATGAAGAACCGAAAAGCAAGAATTGCAGAGGTCGACAGGCTTCTTGACAAGGTGGGGTTGCTTGAAGCAAGAGACAGGCAGGCCAACAAGTTATCGGGTGGTATGAAAAGACGCCTGGGAATAGCTCAGGCTCTGATTGGCAACCCTTCAATAATAGTCGTTGACGAACCAACAACTGGTCTTGATCCTGATGAAAGGATCAGATTCCGGAATATATTGTCGCAGCTCACCCAGCATAACGTTACAATAATTCTTTCGACACATATTGTCGGTGATATCTCCTCAACCTGCCAGGAAGTGGCATTGCTTAACAAAGGAGAACTTGTTTTTTCAGGTTCCCCGCAGAATCTGATAAAGAATGCAGAAAACCATGTGTTCAAATTAAATCTTACACCTGCCGAATATGAAGATGTAAAAGAAAAGTATAATGTTATTTCAACTATCCCTGTTGAGAAGGGCTGGGAAGTACAGATAGTTTCGGATGAAATCCCTGAATATGATTACTCCGAAATAGTACCTGATATAGAACACGCATATGTATTCTTCATGGAACATAAACTTCACGCAGATATAACAGAATGAGATTAGCTTAGTGAGAACATTCATTCACAATATCAGAACAGTTGCCAGGTATGAGGCCGTAACACTGAGAAGAAGCTGGTTCTTCAGGCTTTTTGCCATCGGCTCGATCTTTATATTCACTTTCCTGAATATCGGTCTTTTCTCTCCCGTGGGAGATGAATCCTGGGAACTTGTTTCAATACCATCCTCAGTGCCGCTGATTAATCTCTACCTCCTGAATATAGCGCAAGCTATAGTGGTAATCTTTCTGGCTGCTGACTTCTTAAAAAGAGATAAGAAAATAGATACAAATGAAGTATTATATACAAGGCCTGTCTCAAATTTTGAATATCTAACAGGAAAGACTCTTGGTATTCTGAAGCTTTTCATAGGTCTTGATATAATTGTGCTTCTCATCGCCCTGCTGATCAACATTATCTCCAATAATATGACGGTAGACCTCTTCTCCTACCTGGAGTATCTGTTTATTATTTGCATACCGACAATAATTTTCAGCCTGGGACTGGCTTTTATTTTAATGCATATTATAGGCAACCAGGCCATTACCTTTCTTTTATTGCTTGGTATAGCTGCTCTCAACATGTTCTGGCTTTAATACAGGCTCGGTTCCCTGTTCGACTATATGGCTTTTGGTCTTCCTGTTTTCAAATCAGGAATTATAGGATTTGACAGGCCTGAGTTTATAATTAATCAACGCCTTTTGTACCTTCTCCTCGGACTCAGCCTGGTACTGGCAACAGTACTTACATTTAAAAGATTACCCCAGTCGAAACTACAGACTGCACTCTGTTATATTCTTCTCGCGATATCACTGACCGGAACAATAATCTGCGCTCTGAATACTTTTTCGCTTTACAAAGATGATAAGAATGACAGGCAGGCTGTAATAGATACTAACCGGCAATTTGAAGCTTACGAAGCAGTAACTGTGATCAATACAGATATTGAAATATCACATTCTGCAAATAATTTACAAGCTGAAACCCGTCTGACTTTTGTTAATGAAAATAAATCCGGTCTGGATGAATATTTCTTTTCTCTCAATCCCGGACTGAAAGTTTCCGGTGTTTCCCGCAACGGCGAAAAACTAAGTTACAGATCAGTAAACCATGTTCTTCTTGTGGAAGCGCCAGTTGTGTTGCAGCCGGGACAAAAAGATTCATTGACGATCACTTACAACGGAGATATTAATGAAGCTTTTTGCTATCCGAATTACACCGGGAATATAAAAGATAATCCATATATGATAGAAATGCTTCGGGTTAATAAGCGACAGGCATTTCTGACTGAAAGTTTTGTCCTTCTTACACCGGAAACTCACTGGTATCCTGTCGCCGGATTAAATTATTATCCGGATAATCCTGCCAGAATCAAGATTGACTTTACAAATTTTAATCTCAGGGTGAGAACAGCTTCCGGCCTGACTCCGGTGTCTCAGGGGATAATGAACAAGGAATCTGACACTTATACTTTCAGAACTGAATCCCCGCTTACGGGGCTGACCCTGGTCATCGGCAATTATCTTTCTGATACATTAACAGTTGATTCTATTTCATATATCACACACTATTTCCCGGGTAACGATTACTACCGGAGCGAGTTCAATGAACTTTCTGATACGCTTTCGCTTATGGTATCAGGTATGATGACTGAGCTGGAAACAAATTTCTCAACAACATATCCATTCAGGTCCCTGAGCTTCATTGAGGTACCCGTACAGTTCTACTCTTATCCGAAAATGAGCACCCAGACAAGGGCTGAACTTCAGCCTTCGATAGTACTTATTCCTGAAAGACTTGCAACGATCAGAAATGCAGGTTTTCGCAAACAGATTAGCAGGCAAAAGAGAAGGATGACAAGGAACAACACTGTAATAACTGATAAAGAACTTCAGGTCAGGATATTCAATGACTTCGTAAGGAATACGTTCATCAGCGGGGAAAATTTCAGGTTTGTAAATGGAATAGCCGTAAATGAACCTGTCCGCTATCGTCTTAGTCCGAGTTTTTATTTCTTTAAAAATAATTTCTATTCAAACGAATACCCGGTTATCAACGCCACATTCGAGTCTCATCTTCAGAAAGTAGGATCGCCAATGCCCGCAGGGTTTCAGGGTATGGACAGGGTTCTGACAGATAATGACCAGGCTAATCTTATTCTCAGCAGCTATAGTTTAAAAGAACTTCTCGCCCTAAATCCTGCAAGTGATACCATACGACAGGTCCTTACTGTAAAGGGGGATTATCTTTTCAACCTTTTCAGGGCTAAAGGCGGTATAGAGGAATTCAATGACTGGTTTGAAAGCTACCTTGATGAAAACATGTTCAAAAGAGTCAGCATCGACCAATTCAATGATGACATGAAAAGAAGATTTGGATTTGAATTCTATTTATACCTTGATAACTGGTTCAGGAATAAAACTTTACCCGGGTTTATTATAACCAATCTTCAGGTTTCTGAAATAGTGTCAGATAACAGGGTAAGATATCAGGTGACTTTTGTTGCTTCGAATCCTGAGCCAGTCGCAGGATTGTTCAATGTTTCCTTCCGGACCGGAGGAGATGGGCCGCGGGGTGGACCGGGAGGAGGCGGACCGATTATGATGCAGGGCGGTGGCAGGGGCAATTTGGCTATCTCAAGGCAGGGAAGGGGCATGGAAGCTGCTGATATCTCAAAAATAGTGTTTATTGACAGCTGCGAAGCCAGGAAAATAGGGATTGTCCTCGATGCTGAACCGAGGGCCATGATGGTAAATACACTCTTTTCCAGGAATATACCTGGACAGTTGATAATCCCGGTCAGCGAAATCGGCCGTATAAAAGACGGGATAAAACCTTTTACAGGCGAAGAACGCCTGCAGTCAATACCTGTTTACACTAATCCTGACGAAATAATTACTGACAACGAAGATTCATTGTTCAGCATTTCAAGGCAGATCGATAGGAGCCCTTTAAAAAAGCTGCTGAATATTACAAACAACCAGGGGAATACGTACCTGCAGATCAACAATAATTATGCTCCTGAGCACTGGCAGCCCGTTGTGCAGTCATCGTACTTCGGAAAATATGTGCTGTCAGCGGTTCATACAAGAGCAGGATCAGGCAGCAAGGAAGCAACATGGAATGCAGTCATCAGGGACCCGGGTTACTATAATGTTTATTTTTATGTTGGGAAAACTGTTGAGCGCACACTTGTAAGGACCAGGGGAGCTGGTCCGGGCAGGGGTGGACCCCGCGGAGATATGCCTCCTGGAGGCCCTCCCGGCGGCGTTCCGGGAGATAGAGGCCAGGGAGCATTTGAAGGAGGAGGACCGAGAGCTGAGCCATCAATTCAGGACCTCCATCTTAAAATATATCATGACGAAGGAATTGAAGAAATGACTTTTGATTACCAGAATGCAGAAGGCGGATGGAATTATCTGGGCAGGTACTATCTGTCATCTGATACTGCTAAAGTAAAAATCTCCAACATGTCAAATGGGAAAATGGTAATAGCTGATGCTATTAAATGGGTGAAAGAAAACCAGTAATGAACTTTAACTTAATCAAAATGAAAAAGCAAATGAGATCAGGAAAGAGATTTTCCCTTGCAGCTCTCCTGTTTATCTTAAATGCCTTAACAGCATTTACGCAAAATGGTCTTACACTTGAACAGTCGCTGAAAGTAGCTGAAGAGAACAGCCCCTCAATGAAACGAACACGCCTTAATCTGATTAGGAGCCAGGAGAACCTGAATGCCCAGAACGCAGCACTGAAATCAAATTTCTCCCTGTCCGTCAACCCTCTTGAATTCAGGCAGGATCGTGCATTTAACGATCTCATTGCAGAATGGAACACAACAAAGACTACAGAGAGCTATGGGGTATTTACGGTATCACAACCTATACTTCTCACTGATGCAAGAATATCCCTTCTGAATAAATTCGGCTATGTTGATTCCTATAGTGAATATTCAAACAACACTAAGACTGGATTCAGCAACAGCCTGTCTTTAAATTTGTCACAACCTCTTTTCACGTATAACAGGACAAAGCTTACTCTTAAAGAACTTCAGCTGGCTTACGAAAATGCGCAGCTTAATTATGCAATTCAGCTGCTGTCACTCGAACGGCTGGTGACAACGTCATTTTACAATGTCTATCAGAAACAGCAGAGCCTCGAAATAGAACGTCAGGCTTATGAAAACATGCAAAAGAGCTATGAAATAATCAAGAATAAAGTTGATGCCGGACTGTCGGCACGTGAAGAAATATTCCAGGCAGAACTGAATCTTGCATCTTCAAGATCAGGTTTTGAGAACAGCCAGGTATCATTTGAAAATGCAAAAGATGAATTTAAGATACTTATCGGAATAAATCTTTATGATGACATCCTTGTATTGCCTAATATAGAAGTTGATACAGTCAGTATCAACACAGCATTTGCAATAGACCAGGGCCTGGAGAACCGGATGGAGATAAGGCAGAGCCAGATAAATCTCGAAACTTCACAATTTGACCTTATTACAACAAAAGCCTTAAATGAGTTCAAAGGTCAGCTTGACCTGTCAGTCGGTTTGTTTGGTGATAACGAAAACCTGGGAAACATCTATGACAATCCAACTGATAATGAAAGTGTCTCACTGTCGCTCACAATACCTCTCTGGGACTGGGGAGAAAGAAAATCAAGGATAAAAGCTTCAGAGGCTTCAATAGAATCATCAAGGATCTCACTTGAAGAAGAACAGAACGACATTATCCTCAATATAAGACAAACCTGCAGAAGCCTTATAAATCTTAAGAACCAGATTGAAATAGCACGCCAGAATGTCAACAATGCACAGCTTACCTATGATCTTAATCTTGAAAAGTACCGTAACGGGGACCTTACCGGCATGGATCTGAACATTTATCAGAACCAGCTCTCAGAACAACAGATGTCTTATACTAATTCACTTATCTCATATAAGCTTGAACTCCTTAACCTCAAAATTCAAACCTTGTATGACTTTGAAAAAAATGTGTCAGTAACACCTGTGAAAACACTATAAAAAATAATGAAAATTAAATAGTACTTAAATGAAAAAACTTGTACTTGCCTTAGTTTTAGCTCTTGCATTTGCTTCCTGCAGAAACCAGGACCAGAACCTGACAGCCGATGTGGAAATACCTGTCTCCGTTCAGGATATAAGCCTGAAGCCAATTGAAGAATTCATAAATACAACAGGAACAGCTTATCCAAAAGGACAGATAGAACTGAAATCAAAGATATCGGCAGATTACTATCTTGAAAAGAATCCTCAGACAGGCAGGCTATGGAAAATGGGAGACAGGATAAAAGCCGGCGACCTTATTGCAAGGCTTGAAGACAGGGAGTATATTATCTCAGTTAAACTTGAGACTACCCAATTGAATCTTGAGCTTGCAGAAAGTGAATTGAAAAAACAGGAATCCCTTTATGAAAAGGGGGGTGTTACACTTAAAGAACTGAAAACTGCCAGTATCGAATATGAAAATGCAAAAACAAACCTGGAGTCAGCAAAGCTGCAAATGGCAAAGACAAGGATTGTATCACCTATCAACGGTGTTATTGTTGACCTCAAATACTATACCCAGGGGACCCAGATTGAATCAGGTTCCCTTATAGCAGGGATTATGGATTACCAGACAATGTACATGGAAGTCCAACTTCCTGAAAAATACATATCAATCTTAAAGCCCGGGCAGGAAGTAAGACTTACAAACTATACAATTCCCGAAGATACAATAATGGGGCATGTAACACAACTATCGCCGGCTATTAATGCCGATACCAGGACCTTTAAAGGCAGTGTGGAGATCTCTAATACAGATTACCTTTTGAGACCAGGCATGTTTGTCAGGGCTGATATAGTGACAAACCGTAAAGACTCTGTGATCGTGATCCCGAAAAATATTATACTCTCACGCCAAAGGGGAAAGACAGTATTTATTGTTCAAAGAGGTCTTGCAGAAGAAAGGATAATTGAGACCGGACTTGAAAACCTTACAGATGTTGAAGTCACAAGGGGACTTATGAAAAATGACAGGATAGTTATCAGCGGGTATGAAACCCTGAGTAACCGCTCCAAGGTAAAAATAGTTATGTAACCCGATGAATAAGATTGCGCAATTTGCTGTTAAATACCCTGTAACAGTATTAATGCTTGTACTGGGGATAATACTACTTGGAGTCATTTCATTTGGAAAGCTCGGTACTGATCTCTTTCCCAATCTGAACAATCCAAAAATATATATTGAATTGTCAGCAGGCGAAAAGCCGCCGGAGGAGATAGAAAAGAATTATGTCGACAATATAGAATCACTTGCAATGCGTCAGGCAGATGTGGTTCAGGTATCGTCAGCTTCAAAAGCCGGAACTGCGCAGATAACTGTCGAATATGATTGGAACAAGGATATGGATGAGGCTTTTCTTGACCTGCAGAAAGAACTGAATTCCTTTGCCCAGAACTCTGATCTTGAAGATTTTTCAATCTCGCAGTATGATCCTAACGCTGCTCCTGTTATGGTTGTAGCTTTCAGGAATGACAGGATAACAAACATGGATGATCTTCGCAATATAGCTGAAAACTATATACGCAACGAACTTGTAAGAATAGAAGGTATAGCTGATGTCAGGCTGACAGGAGATGAAGAGAGCGAAATCATAATTGAAACAAACAACTATCTTCTCGAGTCATTTGGTATCACATCGGATGTAATTTCATCACAGATCAGTGCATATAACAGGAATGTCTCCGGGGGATCAATAGTTGAAATGGGGACCAAGTACACTGTCAAAGGAGTCACTGTTATTGAAGATATAAATGATCTTCAGAATATAATTGTAGGATTCAAGCAACCAACCTCTGCAACCCCTTCAGCTTCTTCAGCTTCTTCAGCTTCTTCATCCTCTTCATCCTCTTCATCGAGAGTGCCAATATATCTCAGAGACGTTGCAACAATAAAAACCGGGAATAAAGACCCTGAGAATATTGTTACAATAAATGGTGAAAGATGTGTTGGCTTGTCTGTTTATAAGGAACCAAAATATAATACTGTTGATGCTGTCAAAAGCCTCGAGAAAGAGTTCGCAGTTCTTGAAAAGGCGCTGCCGGGATATGAGTTCATAAAAATACAGGACCAGGGTGATTATATCCATAATGCCATAAGTGAAGTTAAGAATACTCTTGTTCTCGGGATACTGCTGGCTGTCTTTATCCTGTATATTTTTCTGCGAAGGATCGGAACAACACTTGTTATAAGCATAGCTATTCCAATATCAATAATAGCAACATTTAACCTGATGTATTTCAGCCACCTTACCCTGAATATAATGACACTTGGAGGGCTTGCTCTTGGGGCCGGGATGCTTGTTGACAATGCAATTGTTGTTCTTGAGAATATTTCAAGGTTAAGGGAAGAAGGTATGTCTCTAAAAGAAGCGGTAATTAATGGAACCGGGCAGGTAGGAGGAGCAATTACTGCATCAACTATTACGACAATAGTTGTATTTCTCCCGATAGTGTATCTCCATGGCTCCTCGGGAGAGATGTTCAGGGATCAGGCCTGGACTGTCGCATTTTCTCTCATTTCATCGCTGCTTATAGCAATGCTTGTTATCCCGATGATGGTGTCAACTTTCGCTTCAGATAAACACCGGAATAATCAGAGGTCCGAGCCTCTTCATTTTCCCGGGTACACAAAATTCCTGGATAAAATTATTGAACGGAGAATACTTGTAATAATACTATCTGTAGTATTACTTACAGGCACAGCCCTGCTGATACCCCATCTGGGCAGTGAATTCATGCCGGGATCTGAATCCTCAGAATTCACTGTTAATCTGTCTCTTCCCGAGGGAACCAGCCTTGACCGCACATTCAGCACTGCAAGGAAAGTCGAAGATATTGTAAGGGAATTACTGGGAGATAAAATTGAACTGATCTATTGCCAGGCAGGAAAACAACAGACATCATCATTCTCAAGCAACAATGAAAGCAGGGGAGAGAACTTTGCTGCACTAAGGATCAAGCTGGGTGAAGAATTTTCCTCAATGTCTGAAAATGCAATAAATCTAATCGACAACTACCTGGCTGGCATACCTGACATTGAAGTCAGTTACACTCGTGAAGAGAGCGCTCTGCAAACAACCCTTGGAACTACGGAATATCCATTTATTATGGAGATCTCCGGAGACGACTACAGCGAGCTTGAAAAGGCACTGGCCCAGGCAAGGTCGATGCTGCAGGAAGAGCCTGCCATCTTCAACATTACAACATCAATGGATGAAGGCACGCCTGAGGTTGAGATTGCGATAGACCGCTTCAAATCAAGCTTCTACAACGTAACTGTGGAGAGTATAATTAATCAGATCCGGAATTATTTGGAGGGTTCTTCAGCCGGAACTTTTGAAAAGGGCGGGGAGTTAAAGGATTTAACAGTCAAACTCGAAGATGTCTCTCTTAACCAGTTAAAAGATATTATGATTACGGCTGGCAGTGTTAAGGTGCCATTGAGTGAGCTTTCGAGTATCAAAATAATTGTATCACCGCGTGAAATAACAAGGAGGAATCAGGTCAGGACAAGCTATCTGTATGCCAATGTCAGCGAAGATTATGCCTTTGATAAAGTTATAAAAGATGCAAGGCGCGCCCTAAGTCCTCTAATGCTGCCGGTGGATTATAAAATGGAAATCACGGGAGAAGAACTTAAAAGAAAAGAATCAATGTCGAATCTGTCATTCGCACTGATACTCTCACTTGTCCTAGTATTCATGGTTCTCGCAGCTCAGTTCGAGTCAATAATACAGCCTTTTATAATTATGCTGACAATTCCTCTCGCTGCCGTGGGAACAATACTGATCTTTTTTATTCTCGGCAAGACTCTGAATATGATGGCTTATATTGGTATCATAATGCTGGGTGGAATAGCTGTCAACAATGCGATTTTGCTTATTGACAGGATTAATCAGCTTCGTGAATCAGGCCTAAGTAAAAAAGAAGCCATTTTAGCCGCCGGTTCTCAGAGAATAAGGCCTATACTTATGACAAGCTCTACAACTATTCTTGCTCTACTCCCACTGACGATCGGATTTGGCGAAAGCGCTTCCCTGAGATCACCCATGGCACTTGCCGTAATCGGAGGCCTGGTCTCGTCCACACTGCTCACACTTGTAGTTATCCCATGTGTTTACTGGGTCCTTGATAGTTTCAGCAAGTGGATCACAGGAGAATCGAAAGTTCAAATCAAAACCATATAACTTCTTATAAGGACTATCTATGGACTTTATCCTGAAAAGAAGAATTCTGATAATAATGATGTTTGCCGGGCTCACGATGCTCGGGTATGTCTCTTATAAGAAACTCTCTGTTGAGCTTATACCGAATGCAGAATTACCGGCAATTTTCGTCCAGGTAGGTACGATGCTCGAAATGGATCCCTCGTATATTGAGAACCAGGCCATAATACCTATCGAAGGGGCAATAGGTACACTTGAAGGAATTGAGAAACTTGAAAGTACAGTTACATCACGTTACGGGACTATCTCAGTTTACTATAACCAAAATGCGAACCTTAAATATGCTCATCTGAAACTACAGGAAAGAATAGATCTTGTAAAGAGCTCCATCCCTGAAGAATTTCAGATCAACATACTTAAAATTGACCTTGAGCAGCTCACCAATCAGTTCATGCAGCTACAGGTACGGGGCGAAGGAGGAATAGACAGAATCCGTAATTTAGCAGATCGTGAGATTGTAAGACAGCTCGAGAGCATAGATGGTATTGCGGGTGTTGAAGTATTCGGCGGGCAGGAGAACTCAATTGAGATCAGACTGGACAGGAAAGCCTGCAAAGCTTTCGGGGTAACTATGAACCAGGTAAGCAATCTTCTCAGCAATAACGGAACTGACAAAACTTTTGTCGGTACGGTTCATGAGGAGGATAAAAAGCTTTTCGTTAATGTAAAGTCAGATTACACCGATGTAAAAGATATCGGGAATATAACGATCCGGAAGGATGGCCCGGTTCTGCTGCGTGATATAGCCCAGATCTTCTTCGGTGTAAAAGAGCAGGAATCATACAGCAGGGTCAACGGACTTGATGCTGTTACAATAACCCTTGTAAATGATAATCAGGCAAATGTTATTGATCTGTCTCACAGGGTCCTCGATCAGATAAGAAAGCTCAATGAGAACCTGAGGAAAGAAAACGTTGAAATTGTCGTCCAGAACAACAGTGCTGAGGTAATGGAGAGAAACATCTCCCAGATAATAAATCTTGCACTTACCGGAGGCCTTCTTGCTGTGCTTATACTATGGTTTTTCCTCAGGAACATAAGGTTGATTGGCATAATTGCAGTATCAATACCGGTTTCTGTATATACTGCATTCAATTTTTTCTATGCGACAGACATAACTATCAACAGCCTGACCCTTGTCGGCTTAGCCCTTGCAATAGGCATGCTTGTCGATAACTCGGTCGTCGTACTTGAAAATATCTATCGGCTTGCCGGCTCAGGAAGAAGCAACGAGATCTCAGTGAAACAAGGTACTTCCGAGGTGTGGCGATCGATATTTGCATCGACACTTACAACAATTATTGTTTTCCTGCCATTTGTTTTTTCATCAAATTTCCTGATAAAACTTGTTATAAGGAATATCGGAACTTCAATAATAACAACTTTGCTTGCCTCCCTTGCAGTTGCAATACTTGTTATTCCAATGGGGACATATTTCCTTCTATCAAGAACTTCAAAAGGAGACTCTTCAATTTACAAGAAACTTTCGATTCATAACAGAGTCATTCAGGCTTATAATCTTGTCCTGAAAGCAAGCATGAGAAATCCTGTCGTAACAATAATCGGGAGTCTTGTTGCATTCTTTGCTGCCCTGTTGATAAGCCTTGCCTTAAGTATTAACACTACTGAGGAAATAGAAAGTCCCAGTTTCAGGCTTTCGGTTACAATGCCTTCGGGTTCCACGCTTGAGAAGACTGATGCAGTAGTTACTGAAATAGAAGCACGCATTGTTAATATTCCTGAAAAAGAAGATGTTATAAGCAGAATTGAAGAAGATCAGGCAACAGTAACAATCAACCTGGCAAAGGAGTGGGATAAAAATAGCGACCGGGATCTTGCTGAGATCAAAAATGATATTGAAGAAAAAACGAGGAACATTTCCAATGCAGATATAAGCATGGATGAAATTTCGTCCAGCGGCGGTTTTGTATCTGCCGGAGAAGGAAACGGAGGTGGCGCTGCAATGGGCGGCAACCTGTTAAACCTGCTGGGCCTTGGCTCTCAGAGTGAAAGCATAGTCATAAAGGGGCAGGATTATGAAGAAATGAGAGATTTCGCCGAAGATGTCAGGTCGTATATCGATGAACTTACAACTATTGAAAACGTAAACGTTAATGTCCAGTCAGGAACTCCTGAGGTTAATCTGAATTTTGATATGGATTTCATCAACAGGAATGGATTCACACTTAACAATATCTCAACAGCGCTTTCAACTTTCGGGCGGGATTATTCTTCAGGAGCCACATTCAGACAGGGAACCGAGAACTATTCGATAATCCTTAAATATAATGATGAGCAGGCTGAAAATGAAGAAATAACAAATAAGACAATTGATGATTTAAAAACCCTGGAAGTAACTTCTGCTGAAGGAACCATAATGACTATCGAGGATCTGGCGAACATTGTCTTCTCCTACGGGACGGGAAATATCCATCGTGAAAACCAGGAGAAACTCATAACTGTCAGTTACAGTTTCACAGATGAGATAAGGAATTCAAAGGATCTTCTTGAAGGGGCCCGCCAGGAAATTGAAAGTCTTGTAGCAGGTCTTAATCTGTCATCCGGAATTGCAGCTGAGATAATCCATGAAGAAAATGCCCTTAAGGATTTTTACCAGCCTCTTGGAATTGCCTTTATACTTATTCTGATGATCCTTGCAGCAGTGTTTGAGTCCCTCTGGATACCTTTTGTACTTCTTCTCAGCATACCGCTGGCCGGACTTGGTTCAATAATAGCACTTATACTCACTGGCAACTCTCTTTTAAATCTCAATACACTAACAGGATTTCTGATTCTTCTCGGCATCGTAGTCAATAATGGCATCATACTTATTGATTACACAAATATTTTAAGGAACAGGGGTTACAGGCGGACAAGAGCACTTATGACTGCAGGAGTAGCAAGGCTGCGACCAGTTCTGATAACGGCCTCAACAACTGTTATCGCCATGATCCCGCTGGCGATGGGTAAAGCAGAATATGTTTCAGTTATAGGAGCCTCCTTTGCAATTACCGTGATTGGCGGTCTTTCAATGAGTACCCTTCTTACCCTGGTCTTTATCCCTACTTTCTATTCAGGTCTCGAAAATAGTATAAATTGGATCAGATCACTTTCGTGGAAAAATAAAATCATTCAGGTCATTTTGCTTGGTTTACTGCTGCTGATAATATATCGCAATATTGATAAATTTCTCTGGCAGCTGATAACAACAATACTTTCCATTATTGTTGTCCCGGCCGGCACGTGGTTCGTAATGAACAGTCTGAGGAAAGCACAGGAGTCAGTCATACCTAAAGATGAAAACATTAATATAACTATCCAGAGCCTTGTCAAGATATATGACCGCAAGAACAGGTGGTTTCGTGAATGGGAAGCAGGAAAAAAGATAAGGCAGCGCCTTGGCTATGAAAAACAATTTACAGCCTGGGGGGACCTGTCTGACAGGCTCTGGCAAATCCCTTGTTTCGGCTTCCTTGTCTACTTCACATACTTTTACCTTAAAAAGGGATTCTGGATATTCTTTTTCAGCATCATAGTATGGTTTTTCCTGTCATCTATGTGGAATCCGCTTAATAAACTACTTGTAAATCTGTACCAGGGAAAGCATAAAAAACTGGTTCGCGGAATAATCGGAACTGTTAATTTCATTGTCTTCTGGATCATCCCTTTAATGAATCTTATTTTCTTTCAGATCAGATGGAAAAACCTTCCGACTGTCATTATCCTGGGCTTCATCTGGTTCAGTGCATTATTTATTTACAGGACAGGGCTGAAAATGACTGACGAAAATATTGACATATACCGGCTTGAGGGCAGATTCAAAGGCATCAGAAAGACTATTTACAAACTTGTTGCAGCTGTCCCTCTGATCGGCAGGAAAAAGAAACCATTCAAGGCACTAAGCTGTGTATCGCTAAGCATCGGAAATGGAATGTTCGGTTTGCTTGGGCCCAACGGGGCAGGAAAGACAACACTTATGAGGATCATCTGCGGGATACTTGAACAGAGTTACGGGAAAGTCTGGATAAACGGCCTTGATACATGTAAAAAACGTGAGGAGCTTCAGGGTCTGATTGGGTATCTTCCCCAGGAATTCGGAAGCTATGAAAATATGACTGCCAACGATTATCTCCATTATCAGGCAATGCTGAAAAATATTACAGATACCAGAACAAGGGAAGAAAGGGTAACATATGTTCTTAAGGCCGTCCATATGGAAGAGCGAAGGAATGACAGAATAAGTTCATATTCAGGAGGTATGAAGCAAAGAATGGGTATAGCTCTGATTCTGTTGCATCTTCCAAGGATACTGGTAGTTGATGAACCGACTGCCGGCCTCGACCCAAGGGAAAGAATACGGTTCAGGAACCTTCTCGTGGAACTAAGCCGTGAAAGGGTCGTGATATTCTCTACCCATATTATTGAAGATATCTCAAGCTCCTGTAAGAAGGTTGCAGTCCTTGATAAAGGGAAGCTGATGTATGTTGGAAAACCGATAGATATGACAAAAGAGGCGGAGGGACATGTATGGCAATTCAATGTTACTGCAGAAGATTTTGAGAAAGTCCTTGAAGAGAATCTCGTTGTGCATCATATGTCGGAAGGAGATAATATCAGGGTCCGTATTGTTTCTGATGCCAAACCCTGGGAAAATGCAGTCTCTGTAACCCCGAACCTGGAAGATGCATATTTATGGCTATTAAGAAGAAAACCAGACAATGGAAACAAGAACCTTGCATAATTCCTTTACACTGTTCCGGAAGATGATTATCTATAACCTGAAGATAATCTTCGCAAACAAATTCATTTGGTTTCTGGCGGGTTCAATAGCATTCTACCTAGGCCTTTCAGTGCTATATGTCTATACTAACGACGTCTCAACAATGTCTGATCTGTATGGGGTATTTATCTTCTCAGGGATATTGCTTGTTTTTTACCCGGCCGTTTTCGGCATCCAGAATGACCAGGACTCCAAGACATTAGAGATACTCTTCGGAATACCTGATTACAGGTACAAAGTATGGCTTGTCAGGATAATTCTGATATTCACAATTTCTTATCTGATAATACTCCTGTTCACATTTCTCTCTTCAATACTTATAGTAAGGTTCCCTGTTATAAGAGTCACCACACAGGTAATGATCCCTGTTATTTTTCTGGGAATGATGGCATTCATGCTTTCGACAATTATCAGGAACGGCAACGGGACCGCTGTTGTTATGATAATATTTGGCATATTCTTTCTCATTCTTCAGGACCCTCTGCGAAAAAGCCAGTGGAATGTCTTTCTTAATCCATTCACGCCCGCCTATGATGTAAGCGAGACAACCTGGGCAATCATAACTCTAAAGAACAGGATCATTCTTATCACCGGAACAGTAATTTTCCTTTTATCAGCATTGCTAAATCTGCAGAAAAGGGAAAAATTCATGTAAGACCTTCATTATTCATGAGCTTCCCTATCTGCCATCTGAGAACAATAAATGTCACAAGCGACGAAACGAAATCAGATACAGACCCTGCAAGCCACACACCGGGTAACCCGATTAAGCGGGGTAAAATCAGCAGGGCGGGGATTAAGAACAGGACCTGACGTGTCAGTGAAAGAAGAATTGATATCTTCGCTTTGCCTATTGACTGGAAAAAGCTTGAAGTTACCATCTGAAATCCAACCAGAGGGAAGACCAGCAGGAACAATCTCATTCCGCTTATAGTCAGGCTGATGAGCTCCGGGCTTCTTGTAAAAGCACGTGCAATAAGCCCCGGGATCAGTTCTGCAAACAAGAACATTACCGATGTTACAGCTGTCGCAGCAAACACAGTAAGCTTAAATACCTTAAGGACCCGGTCATTATTCCTTGCTCCGAAATTATACCCGACTATAGGTTGCATCCCCTGGTTTAATCCAACAACAACCATTGCCGCAAGATTTGCTATACTGTAAATTATGCCGAAAGCTCCTACAGCAAGGTCGCCGCCGTACCTGCCAAGATTTAAATTTATCAGGGATATAACTACACTGCCGGTTATAAGCATCAGGAAATTTGACATGCCGATCGAGATAATATCATTTATTATCACTTTCTTAAGTCTCATATAACCCGGAAGAAAATGAACAAAACTTTTGCTTTTGGCAAAATGAATGAAAGTAGTTATCATACCCGCAATTTGGGAAAGCACTGTAGCAATTGCAGCTCCCTGTATGCCCCACTTGAAAACAAATATGAATAAAGGGTCAAGTATCAGGTTGACCACAACGGTGATTAATGTTGTTACCATTGCTTTTGACGGATAACCTGACGCCCGCATTATATTGTTCATTCCAAGGTAGAGATGCGTGAATACATTCCCCATTAGGATTATTTGCATATATTCTTTTGCGAAGGGAAATGTTTCCCTGCTGGCACCAAGAGCGAACAATATCGGTTCCAGAAAAATAAAAGCAATTGCCCCTATTACAACCCCCAGAATAATATTAAGCATTACAGCGTTGCCAAGTATTTGGGTGGCGCCTTTTCTGTCGTGTTGCCCAAGGCGGATAGATACCATCGCACTCGCACCGACGCCAACCATTGCCCCGAAAGCAGCTGTGATATTCATCAATGGAAAGGTCAGTGCAAGCCCGGAAATTGCAAGAGGCCCAACTCCCTGCCCTATAAAGATCCGGTCAGTAATGTTATAAAGAGAAGCTGCAGAAGTAGCTATAATGGCTGGCAGCGAATAACTTACAAGTAGTCTTCCCAATTTCTCAAACCTGAGACTATCTGCGCTCCCCTGCATGATTGCAAATTTTCAGAATAATCTGCAAAAGAAATATAAATATCATTCTCATAAACTTTTTTTTCTTTTTTGTTTTTGATAATGAAAATCTCTTTTGTAACTGTTTATAAATCAGGCAGAATCAGATTTATTATACCGTGATATAAACGGCCTGCCAAATTTTAATCCCAATTTCATATATTTACGGCACAAAATTGACTATCCAAATTGGAAATGTTCAATATAGCAATTATCTCTGCCAGTATACGGACTCAACGAAACAGCCATGCTGTTGCATTGTACTTCAGGCATTATATTGAGGAAAATAAACTGGCTGAAGTACAGATCCTCGATCTGAAGGAATATAATTTCCCTCTGTTCAGTGAGCGTTTGAGTCATCTTCAGGACCCTCCCGCTGAAGTCCTGGAATTTGCCGGAAAAATCGACAGATCAGATGGTATAATAATAGTCACTCCGGAGTACAATGGCGGATATCCTGCCAGCTTAAAAAATGTTGTTGACCTTCTGTATAAGGAATGGTATATGAAACCATTGGGGATAGCTACAGTTTCAGACGGAATTTTTGGGGGATCACAGGTAATAACATCACTGCAGTTTGTCCTTTGGAAAATGAAAGCTCTTCTTATAACTGAGAGATTTCCTGTCCCGAATGTGAGAAAGAACTTTAATGAAAACGGGCAGCCATCAGATAAGGAAGCAACAGATAAACGGGCATTTGTGTTTATAAAAGAACTCCTAAGGTGCATCGGGGAAAATAAAAAATAACTTCCTTTACAAGAAAAATTTCTATGGGAAGTTATGTAAATAAACATCTGATAAGCAATGAGTCAGTTGTTTTTGAAACAAAACTGCACTGGGTTATCTTTTTTACCCTGAAATCAATCTTTACCCTTACTATCTATGCGTGGCTTGAAAGATGGCTTTCAGAATATGTTATAACAAACAGAAGGATAATTATTAAAACCGGCTTTATAGCAAGGAACTCATTCGAAATGAATCTTTCAAAGATTGAGAGTGTAAATGTTGAACAGTCGATAATGGGTCGTATATTGAATTACGGATCAATCACAATCATAGGATCGGGAGGTACGAGGGAGACTTTTCATAATATCGCCCATCCTCTTGAATTCAGGAAATCTTTTCAGGAACTCTGCTGAAGATGCCCAGATCAATTAATCCTGAGACTCGGAAAGTGTTCCGTTAAAGTTTCCTATTATTGTACCACCCCCGCATTGCTGATCAATTGACAGATTGATTTCGATATTATATTTTTCCCCTTCCTTTTCAATGATGATAGTCCCGGCGGAGAAGCATATCCCTGTAGCTTTGGCGCCTACACCAGGGTAGAAAGAAGCCAGGAAGCCTTCCTCGCATGCAGACCCCATAGAGAATGTCCCTGTAGGTAATTGTTCTTCATTGCCTGGCTGGAATATCTCGAACATCAAACCGGCTGAGGGCTGTAGAGACAACTGGATAAATGTCCTGTACATTTCACTTTCGCATTGCCACAGTGTTGAAGGAACAAATAATGCGGCTTCGGGAATATAGTCCTTATTATATTCAACCGTTTCGTTTCCTTCAACGGAAATCATATTGAGTATCTTATTTTCTTCTTTATTGCATGCCGTAGTGCATAAGATGATAAACAAAACTGATAATGTAAAGAAATAACCTGCTCTTGTCATTGCACAATCAATTAATTTAATATCCGACAATCTGACCTTATCATCTCTTCTGATCCGGTCCATCAGAGAGTTTTTAATTTAACGTAACTTAGTGTTACGAATTGTTCTTCAGCCTGAATTAGTTCAGAGCCAAAGATAGAAATAATACTTATCAAGACTGCATAGGACCTCATATAATCAAGTCTAAAGATTTATAACTTTACAAAACATTTTTCACTATGCCACAGTTAGGAAAAATATTAATAACAATTGGTGTGATCCTGATTGCAGCAGGATTAATTGTTTGGTTTGCAGGGAACAAGCTTCACTGGATAGGCAATCTTCCGGGTGACATAAGAATAGAGAAAGAAAATGTAAGATTCTATTTCCCGGTCACAACGATGATCGTATTAAGTGTATTGCTTACACTCATAATATGGATTTTCAGGAAGCTCTTCTGAAATTAGAAATTATAAAATGACAATCATGAAAAAACTGAACCTCCACATTAAGAAGATCATTCAGATCGGTCTCATAATTTTGTTTTTTATTTCAGAAACAACGGGTCAGACCCTTGAAG
>JAEAME010000932.1_pt1 | contig 24241 bp, 15 predicted proteins | sample 8958731 | NCBI WGS metagenome assembly JAEAME01 (sample SAMN16933194, study PRJNA681113) | bioreactor sludge metagenome | isolation source: anerobic bioreactor sludge (Control) | place: India:Bengaluru | collected 2018-10-24 | reverse complement strand
TTCACAGTTACAAACATTGCCGCCTGCAATGTTTTCACAGCACACTCTGTCATCTATCACATCCCCTGATCAGGGGGTTAGAGCTGATTTTGTAACATACTACCACTTCTCAAACTTCTATAGTGAGCAACTAAAGATTTCACTCCTGCAACTAGCTTCTTCTATTAAGCCTTTTATTTTCTTCTCTTAAGAGAATTATTCATTCAACAATTGTGCACTTTGCGTTTGTCAGCTGTTGAACGCAAAGTACACAGCTGTTAAACTTGCGTTGAACAGCTGTCAAACGAATAAGTATTCGTTAACAAATAATTAGATACTCGTAGAGAAATCATTACTTCCCCTAAGAGATTTGGATAAAGCATTACTTAGTAATGAATGAAGGGCAATATATATGATCTCAAATATTGTCCCAATGCGCTCCGTTTAGCACTGGTTTATAGTAACAGCCTCATTTTAATCGGTAAGGTCAATAGATATAAAACGAAAGCGAGCCGCATCCGGATGTCCGGATACAGCTCATATATATAGGAAATACTTTATTTGTTGAATGATCCTATCATATATTGTTATGTATTATTTTCCCTGTATTGCTTGGGTGTAACACCTTTCATTTGCTTGAAAATGGAACTAAAATATCTTGGATAAATGAACCCAACTTCACTTGAAATCTCATTGATATTTAATTTTGTGCTAATAAGCAACGAAGCCGCTTTCTCAATTCGTAACCTGTTAATGTAGTCATTTACTCCTAAACCAGTAATTAATTTAAGTTTATTATATAAGGATGAACGGCTCATAGCCATAGCTTCAGCGATAAAGTGAATTGTAAAATTCTCTTCAGATAAATTGTCCGAAATAAGATTGTTTAGCTGAACCATAAAATCTTCATCACCTTTACTGGTAGTAAGCTCTTTAGGTGATAAAATCGCTCCAGAAGTAGTATAATGAGCATGTATTTTTTCTCTGTTTAAAAATATGTTATTAATTATCATTTGCAAATAATCAATATCGAATGGCTTTGAAATATAAAAATCTGCACCTAGTTTATAGCCCATTTTTACACTTTCCTGATCGCAACGCGCTGTAAGCAAGATTAAAGGAATATGGCTTATAGATGAGTCTTTTTTTATCTCTACACATAATTCATAACCGCTCATTCCTGGCATCATAACATCACTTATAACCATATTGGGAAGTTGACTGCGGCATGTCGCTAATGCATCTTCAGCACATGATTCGGAGTATACCTGCATAAATATTCCAGTAAATGATTCAACAAGATAGTTTCTTAATTCATCATCATCATCAACAATTAGCAACGTCATTTTTTTAAAGTCAAACATTCTTTTTTCAGATATCAAAGGCAAATCAGAATAATTTGCGTTCATGCGTTCTGTTTCATCTTTTTCGTTGAATTCAGATTTAGACATAGGAAGTTCGAAAAAGAAAGTTGCACCCTTATCTGCATTATTGAAAGCACCCATGCTGCCTCCATGCATTTCAACGAGCATCTTTGCATAAGATAATCCTATTCCACTTCCGCTTTTTAAATGATTTCCTTCATAGAATCGGGTAAATAGTTTCGAAATTTCAGTATGTTGCAGACCAATTCCTTCATCGGTGATAGAAATACGTACTTTATCCTCACAAAGTAACGTGGTTATAGTAATTGTTGAATCATTTCCGCTAAATTTAAGAGCATTCATTAACAGATTGGAAAGAATAATTTGACATTTCCACTCGTCGAAACTTACGTAGTCTATTTGATTATCTAGTTGAAGGCATATACGAATATTCTTTTCTTTTGCTTCACTTTTAAAATCCTCAGAAAGCTCCGTTATCCACTTGTTCAGAATATGTTTCTGCAATTTCATTTCATCCAAACCTGCTTCCAATTTATTTAAATCAAGGACCATATTAATGATCTCTTTCATTCGTTTTGCCTGTTTGAATATTGTATTTAGTTGAGTAACGATGTAGTCGGAATCAAAATCATCATTCCTCTTATTAACCAAACGTTTTAAGGGGGCATAAATTAATGTAAGAGGTGTACGCAGCTCATGGTTTATGTTGATAAGAAAATTAATCTTTTCTTCGTTAATGAATTGCCTATATTCTTTCATCTGTTCTTTCATCTTCTTGTCTTTTTTGAGACTCAAAAAGCGTAGAATTCCAAGAATAATTGATAGAATAAATAGTGAAAACAAAATGATAAACCAATTGCTTCTATACCAAGGTGGGGAAATATGTAAATTAATCAGATGCACCGGATTAGTAAAATCGCCATCTTTTGTAATGCAAGAAACATGTATTGTGTAGTTTCCAGCAGATAATCCAGTTAGTTCCAATATTTGACTGTACGATTCGAATTCCCTTTTAATGTCGCCTGTAATAGTGTAATGAAGTAAACTTTGCTGAAAAATATCTTTGTTTTTAATTCTTACCTGAAGAGAAAGTGTATTGTAATTCCATGGAATTACTACCTTTTTCTCATTCACTTTATCTATGTAGCTACTTCCATTATAAATAATGTCGTCTATCCATATTTCAGGAATAGGGTCATTACGTTCAGGAATATCAGTTTTAATTTGAACAAGACCCTCAACTCCACATAAATAGATGTACTTTTTATTCAAATGAGTTTTTTGATACGAAAACATAATCTCATTACTACTATAACCATCGGAACCATTCCATATTACAAATTTATTATCTTTTATAATATATGAGAACAATCGGTTTTGAGCACATATCCATAGTCTGTCGTTTGGTTCATAAAGGAGATTGGATATTCCATTGAATAATTTAGTCGGGATCCGATGAAAAGTTTTACTTTTCAGATCATAATATCCTAATCCCTTGTTACTTCCAGTCCAGATTATCCCTTTTTTGTCATAATACAGAGCTGTAATTGTTTCCCCTACCTCTAAGTTAAATAAACGAGAAATACTATCGTTGCGCTGTGTTACACAAAACGCTTGATTTTCACGTTTTAATAGTGAAATAGAGTCATCAGAATAAGTAAGTACAAGAGCCTGTGTCGTGATATTTTGTTTTTCATTAATACGTAGTTTTGAAAATTTGGAATCACTCGGTCTATAAACCCATGCATTATGACTTAGTATGTATATTTTATCCTCAGCAACTTGGTGAGCAAAAGGAAGATAACCATAAAAACACTCGCGGAAATTAATACTGTCATTCACAATTGTAAACGGACGGTAAGTACCTGTCTGTTTATTAAAGATAAAGATTCCTTTTGTATATAGAGAAACCATTAGCTCATTATTAGAAATAGGAGCTATTGAAACTACCTTATCTCCATAGGTGGACGGATAATGTATGAATTTGTTTATTTCGGGGCGGTACAGGTTAATTCCTCCTCCGTCTGTCCCAAGCCATAGATTCCCATTATTTTCTTCAAAGAGGCTTATTACCGATTTTTCACTCAATCCATTTGTATTGTTTAATGCAACGTCTTTGAAGGTTCGTATATAAGTTTGCCTAATGCTTATAACACCACCTCTAACACTCCCGGCCCATAAATTATTATCCCTGTCTTTATAGATTAATGTAATTGAATTAACTGGTAAAGAACTTATATCACCGGGAATATGACGTATTTGAGAGAACTTTTTTTGTTTAAGATCAAACAAGTTAATTCCTCCTCCGTCTGTTGCAAGCCACAAAGCACCTTTTTCTTCAACAATGTCCAAAATATAATCATTTTTTAAATCTGAATTACGTGTTGTGTAATGGGCAACAAGTTTCCCGTTTTTATCATAACAATATAATCCATTTCCATGAGAAGATATGTAAATGCAATTATCTGAAGCAACACATATTGCTTGCAAGATATGATGCTTATCTGCACTGAACGATTTTAATTGTTGAGTTTTATAATCATATATATAAATTCCCTTCTCTCTTGTCCCCACCAAAGCTTTATTTTCTCCAAACGGAACAATTTTCGAAATTCTATTTTCTTGTCTACCATATCTATTGAAATACTTTACTTTGATTGGCAAAGCAGTAAAAGATTGTGTTTTATAGGTATAATGGTAAATTACATCCTCTCCACCAAATAAAATACCCCCTTCAATACACATTGAAGAATAAAATTTCTCTTTTCTTTTAAGTATGAATTCCCTTTTAAGTATGTTGTATGTAGCTAATCCGTTGTTTGAGGCAATCCATATTGTACCCATTGAATCCTCTGCTGTCAAAGTTATATTGTTATCGGGCAATGAAAGTTTGTTGTCAGGATTATGAAAAAAGGTATTATGATTCTGACCGTTAAAGCAGTTTAATCCGTCTTGTGTCCCAATCCACAATGTTCCTTTGTGGTCCATTAAGATTGATTGTACTGTAGATTGAGATAAACCTTGGTTTATAGAGAATGGCGTGAACGAATAGTTTACATCATAACCAAATAATGTATTTGTTTTAAATGAAATTAAAATAAATAAGATTAGAACTTTGTTCATCTTGTTATTTTTTAAAATTATTGCAAAGGTTGATAAATTATTGTTTTTATACAACAATTTAGTGTGATATAATTGATAAATGATTGTCTCTTTTATAAATTAAAGTTCTCGTTTTGAATGGTTTTGGATGATATTTGATATAATTTACACAGAATTTGACTACTCTGGAATATCACACACCTAATTTTGTCTGCGAAATTTAAAAACAATTTAATATGTTCAAGAATCTTAAATCATTTTTTTTATCGGTGCCAATCACGTTAGGATTTCGATTCATAAAACCTATAAGTGCGACACTGTTAATGGTTTTCTCAACGGGGATGAGCTATGCTGGGAATGGATCATTAATTCCTGATGTAAAAATTGTCCAACAGTCTGAAAGCTGTAATGGAACAGTAAAAGAATCATCTGGAGAAGGTGTAATTGGAGCGTCAGTTCTTGTAAAAGGAACTACCAATGGTGCGATTACTGATATGGATGGTAAATTTACATTATCTAATGTTGCAAAAGGTAGTACAATTATTGTATCGTATGTGGGCTATAAAGCCCAAGAATTTGTTTGGAACGGACTCCCAGTATCTATAATCTTAAAAGAAGATTCGGAGCTTCTAGAGGAAGTTATAGTTGTTGGTTATGGTAGTCAAAAAAAGGTTAATCTTACAGGATCGGTAGTGTCAGTATCATCTAAAGATATTGAAGATATTCCTGTAGCAAATACCACTACACTGCTACAGGGACGAATGCCTGGACTTGTTTTAACACAAAACGGTGCACAAGCAGGAAATGATAGCCCTGAAGTGCGTATACGTGGTATCGGAACCTTTGGCCAGAATAATCCGATGGTTGTAATAGACGGAGTGGAAGGATCTCTATCTCAAATTAGTGAAATCTCTGCAGGCGACATTGAAAGTATTTCTGTATTAAAAGATGCGGCTTCTGCTGCTATTTATGGTGTTAGGGCAGCTAACGGTGTTATTTTAATAACAACTAAGAAAGGAAAAGAAGGTAAAATATCCGTGTCTTATTCAGGTAATTATACTTTGCAGACTCCAGGTATTGTTCCGGATTTTGTTGATGGTTATAATTGGGCATTAATGAAGAATGAAGTTAAACCAGGAACTTACTCTGAAGATGCTTTACGTAAACTTCAAGATGGTTCTGATCCAGACAGATACGCTAATACAGACTGGTTGGGAGCTGTGCTCAGAAACGCTGGAATGCATCAGCATCATCTTTCGGTATCTAGCGGGAACGAAAATACTCATTTTATGACTTCCGTTTCTTTTTCAGACCAGGATGGAATAATGAAGGCAACAGGAGTGAAGCGCACATCTTTCCGCTCGAATGTAGATACAAAATATAAACGATTATTGTTTGGAATTAACTTGTCTGGGAATAAGAGTGATGTTGAAACACCTGCAGTTGCTCCAAGTGGTAGCTCAAGTATTATGAGATATGTATCATGGTTTACCCGTCCTACAGTACCTATTCAATATTCAAATGGAAATTATGGTTATGTAGACGGCTCAAACGCAGATCCTAATTTAGTTAAAAATCCAGTAGAAGCATTAAGCTTGGGCTATCGTACTAATGAATCGTGGCGTTTCAATGGTAAGGTTTTTGCTGGAATGGATTTGATTGATAAATTGAAATTTCAGACAAGTTTTGCTTATTCATTTTATTTGAATGCAACCAAGACTTATACTCCGAAAGGTTCTCCTATTTATGATGCTGATGGTAAAATTCTTAAATCAGGGGGAGCTAATAATTCGTTGAACGATTATTACTGGCGTGAGGGTACTTGGACAAATGAGAATTTATTAACTTACGACAATACATTCGACTCTCATTCAATAAGTGTTTTACTCGGCCATTCACTTATCGGTTCACGCTATCATACTACCACTGCTAGTAAACAAGGTTTTCCTACCGAAAATATATATGAATTAGATGGTGGAACTAAAACGCCTGGTGCCGGAGGAAATTCAAGTGAATATAAGCTTCAATCATTTTTCGGACGGGTTAAGTATAGTTATGCAGAACGTTACTTGCTTGAATTTAATATCCGTCACGATGGATCTTCTCGCATGCCAAAAGTTAACCGTTATGCAACATTCCCTTCATTATCTGCAGGTTGGGTATTTTCCAACGAATCATTTATGGAAAACTATGATTGGTTGTTTGGTAAATTGCGTTTCTCATGGGGTAAATTAGGTAATCAGGAAATAGGTAGTTATGCCTATACAGCTACATTAGGTGCTAAAGGTAATTATTATTTTAATCAAAACGGAGACCCGCAAGCAGGAATGATACAGAGTTCAATTCCTAATGAAGGTATCAAATGGGAAACTACGCGTACTTTGAATGCTGCGATAGATCTGGGCTTCTTTAATAATCGCCTTTCTACTACATTTGAATGGTACGATAAGAAAACCTCAGACATTTTGATGCAATTAGCTATGCCTGGTATCTTCTTAGGTTCCTTAAGTGCACCTTATCAAAATGTTGGGACTGTAAGAAATAGAGGATGGGAATGGAATGCTCTTTATAATGATAGCAAGGGAGATTGGAATTGGTATGCAGGATTTAACCTTTCTCATGTTAAAAATGAAATTCTTTATATGGGTGGTCTCAATGAACGCATCAACGGTAATACAATAAATCGTGTTGGAGAAGCTATCGGAGCCTATTATGGATATGAAGCAATTGGGATGTATCGTACAGATGAGGATTTAAAGCGTACGAACTCTCAAGGTAAAATTATACTTCAAAATGGTGTTGCACCTAAATTAGGTAATATTATGTATGCTGATCATAATGATGATGGTAATATAACTCCTCAGGATCGTATTATAGTTGGAAATCCATTTCCATCTTATTCCTATGGATTTAATTTAGGCTTTGGTTGGAAAGGGGTAGATGTTTCTACATTATGGCAAGGTGTTGCAGGGATTTACCGATATAATTGGGAAACCACAACTGATATCAGAGGAAACTTTACGGACCGTTGGTTGAATCGATATTCTTCCACAAATATAAACGGAGCAATGCCTGTATTGGGGAACACATTTAATGATGAATATTCGTCTTTCTGGTTGGAGAAATCAGATTATTTACGTTTGAAGAATCTTGAAGTTGGGTATACTTTCGGTCAGCTTGGCAATTTAGGTATTTCTAAATTACGTATTTATTTTGCAGCAACCAATTTGCTTACATTTACTCCTCTTAAGAATTGGGACCCCGAAAAATCGTCAGGCGACGGACGTAACGACGTTCATCCGAATGCGAGCACTTATTCTGTTGGTTTAAACCTAAGTTTTTAATATTTAGATAAAGAGAATTATGAAAATATATTCAGTAAAATTAGTTAGATTTCTATTGATACTCGGGTCCATAATGGGTACAGTATCTTGTTCTGATGATTTTCTTCAAGTCAATAATCCAAACCAGGTTTCGGAAAATACGTATTGGAAGACTGAACAAGATGTACTGATGGCACTCACGGCATGCTATGATGCTTTGCAAAGCGATAATCTGTATGATGATAATATTGATGGAGGAGCTTTTGGTTTCCTTATGCGTGAAACAAGTACAGATAATGGAGATCATACATGGGGGTCATGGATGTATGGCAGTACAACTGCTCAGGGAACTTCATCAACAACAGATGGACATTTTACTATCTATTGGAATGCAAACTATGAGTTAATTAAAAGATGTAATATGCTTATTGCCAATATTGATCGTGTACCTCTGACTGAAGGTCAGATTGAAGCTTACAAGGCAGAAGCAATCGCATTACGGGCATTAGGTTATTGTAATTTAATTTCAGTATACCGAGATGTACCTTATCTGGATAAACCATTAACATTGAAAGAGGCTGAAGCTCCTAAAATGGCTAAAGCAGATATTGCTAAGATCGTTTTGTCCGATTTGGAAGCTAATAACCCCAAAATACCCGCAAAAGCAGATGCTGCAAAAGGGCGGTTATCCAGAGAAGCTGCCTATGCAATTATGGGGCGTATGGCACTATTTAATCAGCAATGGGATAAAGCTATTCAGGCATATGAAAAAGTAGTTGGCAAATTCGATCTTTTTAAATCGGGTGATGGTTCTGATTATGCTGCAAATTTTGCAAATCTGTTTACAGAAGCAAATGAAAGTTGTAATGAAGTGATATTAAGTGTACACTTTAGGGGGCCAGGTTTGGGTGAAGGAAATACATTTGGTGTTTGCTGGAAAGCTCCAATGAATGCGATTGAGGCAACAATGAATCTTTGTGATGATTTTTATTGTACAGATGGTTTGCCAATTAACAAATCGCCCTTATTTAAAGGAAGTTTGATCAAAGGAGCTCATACAAAAGCGAATCCGGATTTGGCTCGTTACGAAAACAGAGATCCACGATTAAAAGGCACTTTAATGCTTCCGGGAATGAGCTGGAATGGGAAAGTTTATAATACGCTTCCTGCTCCAACGTCTACCTGCAATATCCGTAAATGGTTTACTCCAGAGAATACAAATAATGAATATGATGGAAGTCTTGATTATTACATTATACGTTATGCTGAAGTGTTGTTATCTCTTTCTGAGTCAATGATTGAAAAAGGTGGATATCCCCAAGCCGAAATTACAAAATATATAAACGAAGTAAGATCACGTGTGGGTATGCCTTCAGTTGAAGATGTTGAAGGTAAAAACCTTTCACAAGCGCAGCTTAGAGATATTGTTCGTCATGAACGTCGTGTTGAACTTGCATTTGAAGACCTACGCTTGGCAGACCTGTATCGTTGGAACGATTGGGAGAATTCCATTAAACGTATACAACATGATGCCGATTTTTATGGCTTTGGTGTATATGTTCGAACTTACCGTGGTGCTCAGGATAATGTTTGGCCTATTCCACAAAGTGAAATAGATACAAATTCGCAGCTTATTCAGCATGATGAATGGAAATAATAAATTTACTGTAAATAAACAACGGAAATCAGAAATAGATGATTTCCGTTGTTTACTAATGCTGAAATGACTCATTTACTTATCTGGAGTAATATTAATGTTACTATGATACTTTTTGTTTCAAATAATCCAGGTTATTAATCTCAAAATATATAATAATGAACCAAATAAAGCTTAGATGTATCCGAATTATATTATTTTTGTTAAACATTATTTTTTTACCAGTCATTGGATTCTCACAAGAAAATTATCAGCCAAAATTAGAGGTTGATAAGCAAAAGTCTGATTGTGATAATTTCATTCTAAAGCGTTTATCCGATTCAGAGCCTAATTCCAATGAACTTGGAACATTATTTCTGGATCTTTTTAATTCTAAAAGTAATCTTCCTGATACTTCATACTGGAAACTATGTGAATATGCAAACAACACTTGGTCTCAACATTTTAAACATGTTAATGGATACGAAAATGTAAAGGTTGAAAATGGTTATCTTAAACTAAGTATAACCAAAAAAGAGGGACGGTATCTCAATGCAGGAATTAGAACAAAAATGGGATTTGCAAATAATACGCGTCTCGAAGTAAAAGCACGCTTGACAAAACAGGTTAGAGGTGGATTTCCTGCAATTTGGCAAATGCCGATTAATGGCAAATCTTGGCCTCGGAGTGGGGAAATCGATTTAATGGAATGGGTACAAGGTACTCCAAATCAAATTTATCAGACAGTACATACTTATTTTATTAATGGCGAAGATGGCTCTGCCGGAGTAACTAATCCTACCCCAAATGTGCGATTTGATGTTACTCAAGATCATATTTATGCTGCCGACCGGACCAATGAGGCTATTGTTTTCTATATTGATGGTGTGGAAACATGGCGTTATGAGAATATGAACTTAGAAAATGAAGATATTCAATTGCAGTTTCCTTTTACCAAATTTGATTTTGATATTATTCTTAACTACTCTTTGGGAGGTCTTTTAAATGGGAATAATACATGGCCTGGGCAAATTAATGATGGTGATTTACCTGGAGAGATGTGGATTGATTGGGTACGTGTTTCAAATCTGGAAAGTAAAAAATAATATTAACTTGTTGAATTATAATTTACTTTGCTTTAATCGATATTGATTTTTTTATTAATAATAGTAGTAATAATTATTTGCACGTTAGCCCTTAACACAAAAGCTGCAACCGTATTGACGGTTGCAGCTTTTACATATTATATAAGAAATACTTTATTTATTGAATACCGCGCTCACGCAGTTTAAGTTGCCAGTTCCACGCAGTTACCAGTGTATCTTCTACAGATTCTTTGGCTGTCCAGCCCAATACATTATTGGCATGTTCTGGATTTGCCCATACTTTCTCGATATCACCTTCGCGTCTGCCAACAATCTTGTGCGGAACTTTAACACCGGTTCCCTTTTCGAAAGCTTCGATCAGCTCGAGAACTGTAACGCCACGACCTGTACCAAGGTTGAAAATCTCCACCTTCTCTTCACTCTTGTTACCAAGCATACGATCCATTGCAATAACGTGCGCCTTGGCTAAATCTACAACATTTATATAGTCGCGGATACAAGATCCGTCGGGCGTATCGTAATCGTTGCCAAACACGCTCAACTCCTTGCGGATACCGATGGCAGTCTGAGTAAGATACGGGATAAGATTTTGAGGAACGCCGTTAGGCAATTCACCTATGATACCGCTTGGATGTGCTCCAATCGGGTTGAAATAACGAAGAATGATACTCTTGAAAGGGGCACCGGAATGAATGGTGTCTTTAATGATCTCTTCGTTTATCTGTTTTGTATTTCCGTAAGGAGACATAGCTGGTTTAACAGGAGCATCTTCTGTTACAGGAAGAATGTCCGGCTGACCATATACGGTGCATGAAGACGAGAACACAAGTCCTTCCACTCCGTGCTCAGGCATCAGTTCCAACAGGTTGATTAATGTTACCAGATTATTCCGGTAATACATCAACGGCTTCTGAACAGATTCACCTACCGCCTTGCTGGCAGCAAAGTGAATAATACCCTTGATACCTGCATTTTCTGTCAACACCTTCGCCAATCCGGGTTTGTCGTTACAGTCAACTTCATAAAAAGAGGGGCGTATACCCGAAATCTTTTCAATACCATCAACCACGTCGGCATTTGAATTAGACAGGTTATCAACGATAACTACCTCATAGCCGGCACTCTGTAGCTCAACAACGGTATGAGAACCGATGTATCCAGTGCCTCCTGTTACCAAAATCTTTGTCTTCATTTCTTAGTTTAATTAAATTCTATTGTTTTAGCTTTGACGTTATACAACTCCAGAGAAACCCATGAATGCCATTGCCAGCAAACCTGCTGTAATTAAAGCAATGGGGGTTCCTTTTAATGCGTCGGGAACACGTGTTAGCGCCAATTGCTCCCGAATGGTTGCAAAGATAATCAATGCCATCGAATATCCAATGGCTGTCGATATGGCAAATACAATAGATTGCATCAAGTTATAATCTTTCTGAATAACAAGAATGGCAACACCTAAAATCACACAGTTGGTGGTGATAAGCGGTAAGAAAACACCCAGAGCCTGATACAATGCCGGCGAAACTTTCTTAAGTATGATCTCAACCATCTGAACCAAGGCTGCGATAATAAGGATAAAGCTGATGGTCTGCAGGTAACCGAGTTCAAAGGCATCCAATACGTACTTCTGTACCAGATAGGTTACGATAGTGGCGATGGTAAGAACAAAAGTTACAGCAGCACCCATCCCTACGGCTGTATCCACCTTTTTAGATACGCCTAGAAACGGACAGATCCCAAGAAATTGAGCCAGAACAATGTTGTTTACAAATACGGCTGTGATAAATATTAATATATATTCCATACTCTTTTACATTTAAATAATTCAGGCTTTACGCAACTTATTAACGACAGCTATCAGATAACCCAGTACGATAAAGGCACCGGGAGCCAATACAAAGATAAGCGATCCGAATTCTTCCGGCATAAAGGCGAATCCGAAGAATTTTCCTGTTCCGAACATTTCACGGATCGTACCGAGCAGGGTAAGAGCCAGCGTAAAACCGAGTCCCATGCCGATACCGTCAAACAGTGATGAGAAAATACCATTCTTGGCGGCGTAAGCTTCTGCTCTACCCAATACGATACAGTTTACTACAATCAAGGGGATAAATAATCCCAGACTGGCATATAAGGAAGGAACAAAAGCTTCCATGCACATCTGCACCACAGTTACAAAGGCTGCAATCACAACGATGTATCCCGGAATTCGTACCTGATCGGGAATCAGATTTTTCAGTGCTGAAATAACAATGTTAGAGCAAATCAGTACAAACGTTGTGGCAAGTCCCATCGCCAGACCATTCATGGCAGACGAGGTTGTTCCTAAGGTAGGACACATACCCAATAAAAGAACAAATGTTGGGTTTTCCTTTAAAATGCCGTTTGTTAGAACTTTCAAATTATTCATGGTTGTCTCCTTCCTTTTCTGTTACGGTTTGCGAAGTTGTTTCAGTATCAGTACCTACAGATGTAGCGCCCGATTCTCCATCCCACTTTTGGGTACCAGCGTAGGCACTGTAAGCTCTGTTCACAGCATCCAGAAATGCCCGGCTCGAGATGGTAGCTGCTGTAATGGCATCCACATCTCCTCCGTCTTTGCTAACAGTTAGATTGCCGTCGGCCAACGAACGTCCCAGTACGTTTTGTTTGTTCTTGTCTGTACGGAACCATTCCTGCATTTTAGATCCGAGTCCCGGAGTTTCGGCATGTTGTAAGACAGAATAATTAAACAACTTGCCTTCTACATCGAAACCTACGATGACTTTTATTTCGCCCGAAAAACCTTTTTGAGTACTGCTTTCAACAGCTACTCCAATCAATTCGCCCCCTTTTTTTGCAGGGTAGATTAATAATGAGTCGCCATCAGCGCTTACAGCTTTATAGGCTTCCTGGGTAGGATTGTTATCGAAGGGAGGAGTAACCTCCTTGATTGCATTTTCGAGTGCGGCTGCTTTTGAGGCAGCGATAGGCGCTTTCGTAAAATCGTTCACGCCTGCAAGAATTGCTCCGGCACCTGCACAAATAATGGTAAGCGACAAAAGCATGTTTGGTAAGGTAGATTTTAATTTAGCCATGCTTATTTTCCTCCAAAATGTTTAGGTTTTACATAGGTGTTGATTAACGGCGTAAGCGCGTTCATGATAAGAATGGCAAACGACATTCCTTCGGGGTAGGCCCCAAACAGACGGATTACAGTAGTAATAACGCCGATTCCAACTCCGTAAATAAGCATTCCGTTTGTACTCATGGGAGAACTTACATAGTCGGTCGCCATAAAAATGGCACCCAACAGCAAACCTCCGGAAAGGATGTGTATCAGCGGATTCGCATAAGTTACCGGATCAATCAGATACATAATACCTGTAAAGATTGCCACGGTTCCAATGACGGAAACAGGAATGTGCCAGGTGATAATTTTACGTACCAGCATAAATACCAACCCTAAAAGCAGGGCAATGGCACCAACCTCTCCGATACTACCTCCCATATTTCCAATCAACAGATCTGCATACGACGGAAGATCGCCGGCATGTTGTTTCAATCCGGACAATACGGTTGCTCCGGTTTCAGCATCTGTGTATGTAAGCGGAAAGTTTCCGGGAACAGGCCAGGTGGTCATCTGTGCCGGAAAGGAGATTAACAGGAATACACGACCAACCAGGGCCGGGTTAAAAATATTGTTACCTAAACCGCCAAACGACATCTTTCCGATACCGATAGCAGCAAGAGCTCCTATTACAATGATCCATACCGGAAGATTGGAAGGGAGGTTGAATGCAAGCAGCAGTCCGGTAAGAATAGCCGATCCGTCGCCGATTGTAGGTTGTTTTTTATACAGAAACTTTTGTATCAGGTATTCAAAAAGAACACAGGCTATAACCGAAGTCAACGTAACCACCAATGCTCCGACACCAAAGAAGTAAAGTGAAACCAGAAACGCCGGAATAAGAGCGATCAGTACACCGTACATGTTTTTACTTATCGAATCGCCACCATGAATGTGCGGCGAAGGAGATACTATAAATTTATTTTCCATGATAACGCTTTTTATTGCTTTCTAGCTCTTACAATTCCCATCACTTTGTTCTTTCCCAAACGGATATGATCCAACAGCGGACGATTAGCCGGACAAGTATAGCTGCAAGAACCACATTCGATGCAATCGGTTATATAGTTTTTTTCAGCCAGTCCCCATTCGGTAAACTCAGTCGCATTCATAAGCAGACTTGGGTTAAGTCCCATGGGACAAGCTTGCACGCATTTGCCACATCGGATGCAATCGTATACAGGTTTGCGTACCGATTCTTCCTTGGATAGAATCAACACACCCGAACTTCCCTTTGTTACAGGAACCTCAGCACTGATAAGAGCTTTACCCATCATGGGGCCGCCACCAATAATTTTCCCGGTATTTTCCGGTATACCTCCGGCCGCTTCGATAAGAGTCTGGATGGATGTTCCGATCCGTACCCGGAAATTAGCAGGGTTTGAAACGCCTTTTCCTGTAACGGTAACAACGCGTTCAATAAGCGGCTTGTTTTTCTGTATGGCTTCGTAAACCGCAAAAGCAGTTCCCACATTCTGAACAATTGCACCAACCGATATAGGAAGCGCACCACTTTTTACCTGTTTACGGATGATTGCGTCGATCAACTGTTTTTCGCCACCCTGAGGGTATTGTACTTTCAGCGGTTCAATTGATATGCCGTTAAACTCTTTTGCAAGTTTTTTTAGATAATCTATAGCATCCGGTTTATTATTCTCAATCCCGATTATAGCCTTCGAAACGTTGGCTGCCTTCATCAGAAGTGTCACGCCGATCAGAATCTCTTCTCCTTTTTCCAGCATCAGTGAATGGTCGGATGTAAGATAAGGCTCACACTCCACACCATTTATAATAAGGACTTCGGCTTTGCTGCCCGGAGGTGGAACCAGTTTTACCTGAGTAGGGAACGTTGCACCGCCTAGCCCTACGATACCTGAGGCGGCAATCTTATCTGTAATTTCTTTGGCCGATAAATTGCAGGTACGAACAATTGTTGCCGAGCGGTCAATCCCCTCTTCCCATTCGTCGCCCTCTACATCAATATATACAGCAGGCTTTCTATATCCGCTCGCATCTAGGGCACTGTCAATTTTATTAACCTTTCCAGAAACCGACGAGTGAATATTAGAAGAAACAAAACCGCCAGCTTTGGCAATCAGTGTTCCCACCTTCACCATGTCGCCTTTTTTTACCAACGCCTGTGCCGGAGCACCGATGTGTTGACTTAAAGGAATGATAACCTGTTTAGGAGCATCAAGTGCAGCAATGTGTTTCCCGGCAGACAATTTATTTTCGGGTGGATGAATACCTCCGATTCGAAATGTCTTAAGCATATGATTAGATTTTATGAATTATTTTATTCTGTTACTACAGCTTCCGCTTTTTTCTCTTTTTTAGGAGGGAAATTTAGTTCGTGTATGGCGTTTGTAGGACATACATCTACACATTTACGGCATAATCTGCACTTGTTGTGATCAATGTATGCAAGGTTGTTTTCAATTTTAATGGCATCGAAAGCACATTCTTTAAAACAAAGGGAGCAACCGATGCAGGCATTGGTACACGCTTTTTTAGCAATTACACCCTTGTCCTTATTCATACAGCTAACGAATATCCGGCGGGATTTAGGTCCTTTTTTACGGAGTTCGATCAGGTTTTTAGGGCAAGCCTTCACGCAAGCTCCGCACGATGTACATTTATCTTCGATCACTTCGGCAATCCCTGTTACAGGGTTGATGAAAATTGCATCGAAATTACAAACTGTCACACAGTCGCCGTACCCGTGGCATCCAAACGAACAACCGGTTTCCCCACCATAAAGGCTGGAAGCAACTGCACAACTTTTAACTCCATCGTACTGATTAATTTTGGGACGAGCCTCGCAGGTTCCGTTGCAACGAACAACTGCTACGGTGGCATCGGCGCTTGAAGCCTCTTTGCCTAAAATTCCGGCAACTTTTCCCATCACTTCAGATCCCCCAACCGGACAAAAGAGTCCGTCCAAAGAATCAGAGTTTACACAGGCAGTGGCAAAACCGCTGCAACCGGGATATCCGCATCCTCCGCAATTGGCTGCAGGAAGAATTTCCTGCACCTGAGCTATGCGTGGATCTTCGTATACTTCAAATTTTTTTGAAGCCAAATACAAGATAATTGCTCCAATAGCTCCGATTACACCTAGTGAAATAACAGCAATTAAAATCATGGTATATAATCAATTAAGTTTTTTCAAGGTAAAGACAAATTTCTTTTTGAGTTTATTCCGAAACAAATATAGTAATCCATAATATGGAATTACCGTCAACATTCCCAACAAGGCACTGGCTGTTTCTGATAACTGCATGCTGGTTCCAATGGCAATTGCCAAAACAATCAGCAGCAGTGGTATTACAAATGCATATAATACAGCCAAAAGTCCGAGTGAGCTTTCTCCACAAATCATCACCTGCTCGTTAACATGGAATCTCCCGGAATTATCTATAACCTCAATAATTTTCTCCTTGCTGTCTGATGCCGTACACATTGATTTGGCATGGCAACCGGCGCAAGCAGATTGTTGAATAATTCTTATTGAAATCAAGTTGTTTTCTATGCTCTCAATAATTCCGGTGTGATCAATTCTTTCGTCCATGTTTGTAAACTCGACATTACAATTCGCGGCAAAAGTAAGGAATATTTGGGAACTGCATCAAGATTAACAAATATTATATAGTATTTTTTTTGCGGAAACTTACCATTTGTAATTAAATCCGAAGCTTAAGAGCTCATTCATTTGGAAATACGTGTCAATATCCTCTTTTTTCTTCACTCCGTCGTCAAAACGTAAGTGAAGATAGATTCTGGTGGAGAAAAAGCGGCTTATAGCCAATGTTAACGTATTTTCAAATTCACCCACTACCTGATCGTAGCTGGTAAAGTAATAGAACCTGGATTGCCAGTTTACATTTCTTGAAATATTATAATTCAAATCCGTTCTTAAAGTAGAACCAAATTTGCTCAAACTCCGCTTATTGTCTCTGAATCCGTGACGTGCCAGATCAATATTATCTTTTATACTATATAAATAGGTAAAAGATGCGGGAGCCATGTTTACAGTAAGCTTCAATTTCTTATACTTATCCTTGAAGGCTTTGTCAAGCTCATATTTCATACCGACCCCTATATTGACAGAGAAGGGCGACAGTAATGCTGCCAGCTGTTGGGTTGAGTTTTCCTTGTAATTGGTAAAAAGCTGCGTTTTAAATTCAGCATCAAATGTGTAGAACCATTTGTTGAATGCTTTGTAACCAAGGTTGCTGTGCAGACGAAATACATCGTCTCCAATTTTATAGTCGTGAACCGTATCTTTAGGTGCATTGTAGAAGCTTGCTTTCAGCTCCATCTCGTTTGTCAGCTGTACTTTATCCTTGTTATAATCATACCTGAGGTAATTTCTTGTAAACACGTTAAGATTACTGCTTCCCCCTTTGTGCCAGTTGGCCGACACATGGTTCTGTGAAAACTGGATGGCGCTTTCGAAATTTGATTTCCAGTATCTTCTTTCCGGAATAAATTTACCGGGACCGCTTACATCGTTGAAATTGGCCTCGTTTGATACAGACAGCAGACTCTCCGTTGGATCCTTAATAATCTCTTTCGGTTTTATGATGTCTTTGGGAAGGTCGCTTACCGAATATCGAAAATATTCAGGATGATGTTTTTCGATATAACCGGTTGCAATCTCTTCAATTTTATTAACCCTTTCCAGATCTTTAAAAACCGAATCGGCTTTATAATACCGGCTGTACGGATCTTTTGATTTCAATGCACTGAAATCATAGAATGTAAGGTCTTTAGGAAGAATATTCCCTTTAAACAAAAGGGGCATGAACAGGGGATTTACAATTACTGTATCCTGAAATGTCATGTTGTCGTCAAAGCGCAGTGAGGCATCCCGAACAAATCGTGCCCAGTACAATGCTTCTTCCGAAAGGGCTGCATGATCTTTTTTTACAAACCGCAACAGAGATTCTCCCGGTTTAACCGGAGCCGAATAGGTGCTGTTCTGCTTTTCGAACTGCGATCTGATATCAGAAATTTTATTTAATTCGGATGAATGGTTGACGTCCTTTATTAATGTATCTTGCGTTACTACTTCAGTTGGGATTGCAAGGGAAGATTCCTGGTCAACTGTTGTATCTTGAGCTAATAAACGATTGCTTATCAATAAAAGCAGCAATACAAATGTTATTGTAAATCTTTTCATCATCATATTTTTCTTTACATTGATTCGATAAACAGGATGCGAATTTAGCTAAAAAGAATGAATTTCGCTAAAATTTTACATCCTATAACAAACAGGATGTGTTTTAGATTGTATTTTTATGGATTTATAATCAATTGGTTTATAGGATATTGATTTCAGTAAATTTACAAAATCAAAATACCCTGTGTTGCCGGATTTAAAAGGAGGAAATCAATAATAAGGCATAAATGTAACAATTTAATGATAGATTTTCTCTGAAAATGGTTAACTTTGCCGATTGAAATATAAGTATGTATTTACTGAAAAATTAAAATATTACTATCGTGGCAGATACAAAGTACATCTTCGTTACGGGTGGGGTAGTCTCTTCTTTGGGTAAGGGTATTATTTCCGCATCATTGGGTAAGTTGCTTCAGGCAAGAGGTTATAAGGTTACTATTCAAAAATTTGATCCTTACATCAACGTTGATCCTGGTACATTAAATCCATATGAACATGGAGAGTGTTATGTAACAGTAGACGGACATGAAGCCGACCTTGATTTAGGTCATTACGAGCGTTTCTTGAATGTTCAGACAACCCGGGCGAATAATATAACTTCCGGACGTATTTATCAGAATGTAATCAGCAAAGAGCGTAAAGGAGATTATCTGGGCAAAACAGTTCAGGTGGTACCTCATATTACGGATGAGATCAAACGTAACGTAAAATTGTTGGGTACAAAATATAAATATGATTTTGTAATTACGGAAATTGGTGGTACAGTTGGTGATATCGAATCTTTACCATTTATTGAAAGCGTACGTCAGCTTAAATGGGAGCTTGGTAAAAACTGTTTGAATGTACACCTTACCTATGTACCCTATATCGCAGCTGCCAAAGAATTTAAGACCAAACCAACACAGCATTCGGTAAAACAACTGCAGGAATTGGGTATTCAGCCGGATATCCTTGTGTTGCGAACCGAACATACGCTGAAAACAGATATTCTGCGTAAAGTTGCATTGTTCTGTAATGTGGCTGAAGAGGCTGTGGTACAGTCGGTCGATGTTCCAACCATCTATGAGGTTCCGTTGGTTCTTCAAAGACAGGGTATGGATGTAACTGTGCTTAAAAAAGTAGGGCTTGAAGTAGGCGAAACTCCCGACCTGAAGCAATGGAAAGAGTTTCTTAATAAAAAGAATGCGGCAACCGAAACCGTTAAAATCGGTCTTGTGGGAAAATACGTCGAATTACAGGATGCCTATAAGTCGATCGACGAATCGTTGCTTCATGCTGCAATATATAATGATCGTAAATTAGATCTTCATCTGTTTCACTCTGAGAAAATTACAGACGAAAATGCCGCTTCACAACTGGCCGATATGGACGGAATTCTGATTGCTCCCGGATTTGGTCAGCGTGGAATAGAAGGCAAGTTCTCTGCCATTAAATTTGCAAGAGAAAACAACAAACCTTTGTTTGGTATTTGTTTAGGTATGCAGTGTATGGTTATCGAATTTGCCCGTAATGTACTAGGTTATTCGGATGCCAATTCTACAGAGATGGAACCCAATACTCCTCATAAGGTAATTGATATGATGGAGGAACAGAAAACAGTTATAAACCTGGGTGGATCAATGCGCTTGGGAGCATTTGACTGTGTGCTGAAAAAAGATTCCAAAGCTTTTCAGGCCTATGGAAAGGAACATATCCAGGAGCGTCATCGCCATCGTTTCGAATTCAACAACGAATATAAAGGAGAGTTTGAAGCTGCCGGTATGAAGTGTGTTGGTACAAATCCGGATACTAATTTAGTGGAAGTGGTTGAAATCCCCGACCTGAAATGGTTTGTTGGTGTTCAGTACCACCCCGAATATAACAGTACTGTTGTTAATCCGAATCCTCTTTTTATAAGCTTTATTAAAGCTGCTATTAATAATAAATAAGACAAGCATTGTTAAATGGATAAAAACACATTAATTGGTTTTCTGCTTATAGGGGTTGTATTATTTGCGTTCAGTTGGCTGAACCAACCCACGCCTGAGCAGGTAGAGGCGCAGCGCCGTTATCAGGATTCAATCGCACAGATTGAACATGCCAGACAGTTGGATCAGTCCCGGAATGATAAATTGCCGCTTGCAACGGCTGCAGATTCTCTGCCTGGTGAATCTGACTCTGCAAGGATACAGAGAATTCGTTCTGAATACGACGTTTTTGCTGACGCAGTAATCGGAGAGGAGCAATTTACTACCCTGGAAAATGATAAGGTGGAAATCCGCTTTACAAACAAAGGGGGACGGGTTTATTCTGCCCGTCTGAAAGACTATAAAACGCACGATTCATTGCCTCTTATTCTTTTTGAAGGCGACGAGGCCTTGTTAGATTTTACATTGGTAACAGCAACGAACCGGGTTGTTAATACTGCTGGAATGTATTTTCAGGCGATTCCCGGAAACGATCCTAATACACTTACCATGCGCCTGTCAGCAGGCGATGGCCGCCATCTTGACTTTACTTATACATTGAGTAAAGACGATTATATGGTGAAGATGGATATAAAGGGTACCGGATTGAATGGAGTTCTGTCTCCCAGCACCAATGCATTGGATATCAATTGGGAACAAAAGATCCGTCAGCAGGAGAAAGGCCGGAAGTTTGAAGACCAGTACGCCGCAATCTATTACAAATTTGTAGCAGACGACGTAGAATATCTGAGTGAAACCAAAAACGATAGCAAACAACTATCAAACCGGTTGAAATGGATTGCCTATAAAGATAAATTCTTCTCTACTGTTCTTATTTCCGAAGATGGTTTTGAAGCTACCAACCTTGCCTCAAATCTTATTCCGGAAGGTAAGTTTATAAAGGAATGCAAAACAACAACATCTGTTCCTTTCGATTTACGTGGGGAGAAGACTACCTCGCTTCGCTATTTCTTTGGTCCGAATAAATACAATTTATTAGCTGCATATGATAATGATGTGCCCAGCGCCGATAAACTGGAACTAGAAAGACTGGTACCTCTGGGGGCAAGTGTATTCCGTTGGATCAATCAATATTTCATTTTACCGTTATTCAATTTCTTTGGCAATTTTATAGGAAGCTATGGATTGATTATCTTCTTGCTTACGTTGCTTGTTAAAATAATCCTGTTCCCGCTTACTTATAAATCTTATATGTCGTCGGCCAAAATGAGGGTTCTTCGTCCGCAGGTGGAAGAAATCAATGCTAAATTCCCCGGACAGGACAAGGCTTTGGAGCGTCAGAAAGCAACCATGGAATTATACAGCAGAGCCGGGGCAAGTCCGATGAGCGGATGTTTGCCGATGTTATTGCAGATGCCTATCCTGATTGCCATGTATATGTTTTTCCCCTCGTCGATCGAGCTTCGTCACGAAAGTTTCCTTTGGGCGAAAGACCTTTCAACGTATGATGCTGTTATCAGCTGGACTACCAATATCCCGCTTATAACTCCCTATTTTGGAAATCACATCAGTTTATTCTGTTTGTTGATGACAATCACGAACATTATATACACTAAATTCAACATGGACCAGACAAATACAGGACAGCAGCAGATGCCGGGTATGAAGGCTATGATGTATATGATGCCGTTGATGTTCCTGGTATTCTTTAATCAGAATGCATCAGGTTTGAGCTACTATTATTTTATCTCTACATTGATCACAATTGTTCAGACATTGATTTTCCGTTATACTATCAATGAGGACAAATTACTGGCAAAACTGGAGGCAAATAAAAAGAAACCAGCTAAAAAATCGGGCTTCATGAAGCGTCTTGAGGAGGCTCAAAGAGCACAACAGGAGCAATTGAAGAAACAACAGAAAGGAAAAAAGTAAAATAATCCGATCTTTTAATATTAAAAGGGATAAACCGCAGTCTGCGGTTTATCCCTTTTGTTTATTTGTCTGAAAATCAATAATGTAAACTTATTTGTGAACACTGTTCACAACGGCTATATTAAATATGTATGAATTTGATGATACAAAATTATAACGAAAAGTGACGTTTCTTTAGATTTTGAAACAAAATGAACCCTGTTGTTTTACATTCTCTATCCTCCTTTACCAAACATCTTCCTACTTTTGCCCTATGTTTGTTGACCTGCTAATGACACTACGTTTAGGCAGCCAGCCACTAATGATATTTACACATTACATTTAATTATTTATCAACTTAAATCAGTTCTTTATGGAAGAAAAATGCAGTACATTTTCTTTGCGTAAGTTGTCTTCTAGGCTTATGCAGATGGTAATTGTTACAGCCTTCTTGTTAGTAAATTGCCTTCCGGCAATGGCTCAATCGAACACTAAGGTAAAGGGTGTGATCACTTCTGGAGCCGACGGATTACCTTTGATAGGGGTAAACGTTGTCGAAAAGGGTACAACCAATGGAACAGTTACGGATTTTGATGGAAACTTTGAGTTAACCGTATCTTCAAATGCAGTTCTCGACATCTCTTATATTGGTTTCTTAAGCCAGGAGGTAAAGATTGTTGCAGGAAAAACTACTTACAATGTTGTATTAAAAGAAGACTCACAAGCACTTGAAGAAGTAGTGGTTGTGGGTTATGGTGTTCAGAAAAAGAAATTGGTTACCGGTGCTACAGTACAGGTAAGCGGAGACAACCTTCAGAAATTAAGCACTACCAATGCATTGGGTGCTTTACAAAGCCAATCTCCCGGGGTAAACATTACCCAGAGTTCAGGTCAACCCGGTGAAGGATTCAAAGTGGTTATCCGTGGTCTCGGAACCGTAGGTTCATCCGGACCTCTTTACGTAATTGACGGTGTTGCAGGCGGCGATATCAATGCGCTGAATCCTTCTGACATCGAATCGATCGACGTATTGAAGGATGCTGCATCAGCAGCTATTTATGGTGCGCGTGCAGCCAACGGTGTAGTTCTTGTTACTACTAAACAAGGTAAAGCCGGAAAACTTCAACTTTCTTATGATGGATATTACGGAGCACAGTATCTGGCTAAATTACCTCCGTTGTTGAATGCAAGAGAGTATATGTCAATGATGGACGAAACACGCTATAATGAAGCAAGTCCAGGTTATGATTGGCCTAATCTATTACCAACCGATCTTTATAATTCAATTATGGATGGATCTTGGCAAGGTACAAACTGGATAAAGGAGACTTATAACGAAGCTGCTCCAACCCAGAATCACTCATTTAACCTGGCCGGTGGTACAGAACAGTCTAAATTCTCCATGGGTTTCTCTTACACGTCTCAGGAAGGTATTTTAGGAAAGCCGGTACAATCTCAGTTTGACCGTTATACAGCACGTATTAACTCGGATCACGTATTGTTAAAAGTGAAGGATTTTGATGCCATTAAGATTGGAGAAACATTGAACTTCAACTACAATACCAAATCGGGTATCGCCATTGGTAATATTTATG
>JAEAME010000931.1_pt1 | contig 24245 bp, 25 predicted proteins | sample 8958731 | NCBI WGS metagenome assembly JAEAME01 (sample SAMN16933194, study PRJNA681113) | bioreactor sludge metagenome | isolation source: anerobic bioreactor sludge (Control) | place: India:Bengaluru | collected 2018-10-24 | reverse complement strand
CTCAGAATCCACCCATGCCACCGCAAAATCAAGCGCAACCGATTTAATCACAGGTGCCAGCTGTTCGCGTTCGAAGGCTGTCATTTGCTTCGAATCTTTTACACCAAGCAGCTTCCTTTCCAACTCACAATCGTCGGTCGGCAAAACAACAGCAGCAGCATAAAGTGGTCCCGCCAGCGCACCTCTGCCGGCTTCATCCAATCCGGCAACTAATTGACAGCCTGACTGCCACTGTTTTTTTTCAAAATCAAGGGTAGGGTAAGGTGGGATCAGCTCTGGGTCAAAGCGGTTTACCACGATATAAGCCTTTACGTTTGTTGGAACGGACCAACAGCAAATCTTTGAACATCTTCCAGCTATCGCTCAAAATGTTCATACGCGAACCCGCCTGGTAGGTCCAGGTGATAGGAACTTCCACCACTTCAAAGCCCAACTCGCGGGCTATGGCAAGCACCTCCACGTCAAAACTCCAGCCTTCCAGTGTTTGTTTTGGGAAGATTTGTTCCGCCGCCTCCGCACTGAAGCACTTAAAACCGCATTGGGTATCTTGCAGTCCGGGCAATACCAGAAAACGAACTAAAAAATTAAAAACGCGTCCGATCAGATGGCGGTAGGAGGGCTCGCCAATCCTTTTTGACCCGTTCTGTTCGCGCGAAGCGATGGCAACCTGTGTCTGATGTATGCTTGGAGGCAAAAAAAGGTTGATCTGAGCGACCGGCATGGAAAAATCCACATCCGCCATAAATCGGTATTGCCCCTGGGCAGCCAACATCCCTGCCCGGATGGCGTTGCCTTTGCCACCCTGCTCAAGCCTGATCATCTTCAATTGGGAAAACTCATTTTGAAAATCTTCCACAATTCCAGCTGTCTCATCCGTGCTGGCATTTTCAACCACCAGCACCTCGCAATCGTAAGTTTGTTGATTAACAAACTCCTGGACTTGTTTCAAGGATTGGGGCAGGCGTTTAGCTTCGTTATGGGCAGGGAGGATGAGGGAGAGAAAAGGAGTACTCACACGTCGGTCGCTTTGCTGAGCCTTTGAAAAAAAGTCGGGGTGGGCGGACTCGAACCGTCGACCTCTGCGTCCCAAACGCAGCGCGCTAGCCGACTGCGCTACACCCCGGCGAAGGTGAAGTATATCGTATCTTTGGCGGATGCGTCAAGATTCGCTCAAAGGTCTTCATTCAAGCCTTCGCAATCGGCAACGGTCATACACGATTTCATGAAATATACCGTTAATGATGTAAAATTAACAAAGCCTTACAGCCAAATTTAGTTCACACACAACACACACTCGAAAGGATTTTCCATGTATCAGAAAATAATCATCATCGGCAACCTGGGTCGCGACCCCGAAATGCGCTATACCCCCGAAGGCAGCCCCGTCACCAGCTTCAGTGTTGCAACCAGCCGCCGTTTTGGCGATAAAGAAGAAACCACCTGGTTCCGCGTCACCGTTTGGAACAAACAGGCCGAAACTTGCAATCAGTACCTGCACAAAGGCTCAAAAGTGTTGGTGGAGGGTCGTCTGCGCCCGGACAACAACGGCAATCCCAATGTTTTCCAACGAAAAGACGGTACTTGGGGCGCCAGTTATGAAATTACCGCGGACACTGTACGCTTCCTGACCCCCAAGGGTGAAGAAGGCGGTCAGAATTTCGGTCCGATGGATGACGACGAGGACATTCCCTTCTAGGAGGGAGCCATGCCAGATATTAAACGAATCCAGGTTCAGATCCCCGAGGATCTTGAAGCCCGTTATGTGAATGTGGCTTACATTAGCCATACTGCCCCTGAATTTCTGATGGATTTTGTAACCATGTTGCCTGGTGTGACCAATCCTAAGGTCAATACCCGCCTGATTCTCTCTCCATTGGGAATGAAAATGCTGCAGCGTGCTTTAAATGAAAACGTCAAGCGCTACGAAGACAACTTCGGTGAAATCAAAGTTCCCCACGGCTCCACGCTGGCAGATGAGCTTTTCCGGGGCAATAGCAACCCTGATCAACCGGAAGGTGAGAACTGATGCAAGCGCTGGATAAAATCTGCGAGGATATCCGCACCGATTTTGAAAACAAAACCGCCTTGCGGGATGAGGCTTTGCGCAATGCGCGTCAGTGCATCAAACACGCTTCGCTGGCAATCCGTGCCATCCACCGCAATGAACAAAACGAAGCACGCCATGAGCTTAGCCAGGGACGCGACCTGGTGGATCAGCTGCGTTTGACCCTCAAAGAGTCGCACCCTGAGCTTTACTTTGCCGGTTATACCCAGGATGCGGTCAAGGAATATTGTGAAGCCGAGCTGACCGTCGCCATGATCTTGGGGCAGCCGCTGCCCACCCCTGAAGACCTGCATGCGGAAAACCCGGCTTACCTCAACGGTCTCACTGAGACTCTCGGGGAACTACGCCGGCGCTGCCTGGATCTTTTGCGTCCAGGTTATAACAATGAAGTGGAGCGCCTGCTGGAGCTGATGGATGAGGTTTACACCCAGTTGGTCACGATGGATTACCCGGATGCGATCACCGAAGGTCTGCGCCGTCGTACCGATTTGGCTCGCGGGATCATCGAGCGCACAAGGGCTGATATTACCGTCGCCTATCGTGAAGAACAACTGGCGCACAAGCTGGAACAGCTCTCCAGCAAGCTTGCAGATCACACCACCTGATGCGCAAGATCAGCGCCTCAGAGCTTGGAGCTTTTCTCTATTGCCAGCGCTCCTGGTGGTACGCCCGCCAGGGTGAAAAGTCGGATAATCAATTTCAAATGGACCTGGGCAGCCAGGTCCATCATTCTCACACCCGGAGCTTCAAGCACTCCCAGCTGTTTCAGTGGTTGGGGTCAGCGCTTTTGCTTGCCGGCGTGATCCTTTTGATTTGGAGCTGGTTACCGTGAGACCCTTTCATTGGGCGATTCTGCTCCTGGTGGTGGGGTTGTTTTTTTGGCTGCTTAGCCGCCGCCAGCGCAGAGCCAGCGGACTGCCGGAAGGAGACTTGCTTTACACCGACAGTTCCTACTGGCAAACCTTACCCAAGCCGCTCTACGATCCCAACCTCGAGTTGATCGGTAAACCCGATTATGTGATCAAGGATGAAAAAGGAAGGGTAATACCGATCGAACTCAAGAGTGGGAAAGCGCCAAACCAGCCCTGGGATTCTCATATCATCCAGTTAGCGGCTTACTGCAACCTGGTGGAAAGCCATTACGGTAAGCGCCCTCCCTATGGTATCCTCCGCTATGAGAATAAATCTTTTACCATTCCCTATTCGGATGAATTAGAGGCCAGGTTGCTCCAATTGATCGGCGAATTACGCCTTGTGGAGAGAACCCAAAGCGCCCAACGCTCCCACAACCAGCCAGCCCGCTGTCGTGGCTGCGGCTTCTCCGATATTTGTGACCAAAAATTGGTTTGAATCAACCGATTTATAACCCCAGGCCTGTAATAATCTCCATAATTATGTACAATTCAAGTAATATTTTCAGGAGGATGAATGGAGCATTCCGAACCACAATCAACGTTCAAAGAGGCACTTGGAGCCGTGATTCTTTTCTTGTTAGTTTTGGCAGGCTTCTTTGGAGTTTATCGCTTTCACCATCTCCTTTTTACGCTTTTTGTAGCCATCATTTTCGGAACAATGGCAAGACCGACCCATCAATGGCTGATCAACCGCAGAGTGCCCAAATATCTCGTCAGCACCCTCATGCTGGTCGGCTTGTTAGCCCTTGTTATCGGTTTTGTGCTCTTGTTACTGCCGCTTTTGTCCAGTCAGTACCAAACCTTGTTTTCCGCCATTCCGCGATACTACAGTATCATCAGGGATTGGATCGCCAGCAGTAAAAATGAATTGGTTGTGCGGCTCAGCGAATCACTTCCGGCACAGCTGAGCCTGGGAGAACAACTGCCCGGTCCCAGCCCGGATGCCATTACCACCTTGAATAGCGCCGTGCGCTTTCTCGGCTCTGGACTCAACAATGTTTTCTTTGGCTTTGTGCTTTTACTGCTTTCCTATTACTGGATGGTTTCCGGACCTCAGATTGTTGCTTCCAGCCTCTTTTTTGTCAAACAAGACAAACGCCAGAACGTTTTGGAAATAGCTCAGGAAATTGAGCTCAAACTGACAAGATACCTGGTTGGACAGGGCGTGCTGAGCCTCTCTATCGCCGGACTGTCCCTGGTTGTCTTCCTGGTCTTGCGCCTTCCGAATGCTTTTTTGCTTGCCCTGATCGCAGGTCTTTTTGAAGCCGTCCCGATGGTTGGTCCCATCCTGGGTGCCATACCTGCCGTGCTGGTCGCCCTGTCCATGTCACCGACAACAGTGATTTGGGTGATCATCTCCACTCTGATCATTCAACAAATTGAAAATAATTTGTTGGTTCCTCGCATTATGAATAAAGTGGTTGGTGTGAATCCCTTCATTTCAATCCTTTCCATCAGCACTTTCACTTCACTTTACGGCATCGGCGGAGCCCTTATGGCTATTCCTCTTGCCGCCGTCATCCAATTGATCCTGGATCGCACCCTCATGCAAAAAGAACCGGAGACGGAGGTCTTGATTGGCGGACGGGACAAACTTAACGTCCTTCGATATGATACTCAGGAATTTCTGAGCGGCATTCGCAACCAGGCACGTCAGACTCAACCCGGGGACACTCAAAACAGAACCAGGATCGATTCAGTGATGGAGGAGATGGAAATGGTAGCGCGTGATCTTGACACCCTCTTAGCCCACAAAGCAGAGGAAAAAAATGCTTAACAAACGCGTTCTCACTTTTGCAATTGCCTTCTCAGTGGTCGCCCTGGCACTATTCATCCTGTGGCAGGTGAATGAAGTCGTTATATACTTTCTGCTCTCACTGATTCTTGGCGCGATCATCCGACCTTTTGCTGATTACCTGAAGGTCAAATCTCATATCCAGGCTATTCTTTCAATTGTCGGTTTGCTCCTCATTCTGGCTGGCTTGGGTTACCTGCTCTATCTCAGTTTTATGCGCCTTTCCAAAGAAGTCAACCTGTTGGTCAACACCATCTCGAATCTCAAACGCTGGTTCCTTCCGGTTTGGTTGGAACGCCTTGGGTTTGCGCGCACGCTGCTCGAGCTGCTCCCCCCTCCAGGTGAACTATTCGAGATCGCCACAAACGATGGCGGGAAAATTCTCTTGCCTGTCCTTCAGAACCTTTCTTCGAACCTGATCACCATCGTGAGCGGATTGGTGGTCATCATCTTCCTCAGCCTGTATTGGACTGGTTCACAAGACCATTTCGAACGACTTTGGCTCTCCTTACTCTCGGTGGAACGCCGTCAGAAAGCCCGCACGATCTGGCGCCAGATCGATGCCAGTCTGGGCGATTACGGACGCTTCCTGATCGTCAAGTTCTTTCTCACCTGGGTGCTCATATCTGTCGCCGTCTTTTACCTTCGCTCTCCCTATCCGGTTTTGTTGGGACTGGGTGTGGCTTTAGCCAATCTACTGCCTGTCATCGGTATTGTTGTGGCTCTGCTCTTTACCCTGGCTATCGGGCTTCTTTCCAGCATTTTGTTTTATCCGTGGCTGTTAGCCTTTGTCCTGGTTGTCCTTACCCTGCTTAGCATTTTTGTCTGGCCCAAGCTCTACCAGGACCGATGGGATGCCCCCATTTTGCGTTTGTTGTTCCTTCTGATCATTGGCGAAACCATGGGTTTACGCTGGCTCATTTTGGCTCCGCCTCTGGCTATTGCGGTCCAAATCATTTGGAACTCCTTGGCTGCAAATTTACGTAAAGCCTCCCAGCCTGTCCAGGGAATTGAATCGCTCAAGAAGCATAAACAGCAGCTATCTGAAGCCATCAATGAACTGGAAGAAGCACCGCCTGCATTGGTGAGCAATCTGACCCGTTTAAGCAGTTTGCTCGAAGAAGCGCAGCAATACCTCGACCAGACTATTTGACAGCCACTCCTCTATCCGTTATCCTTAATCCCGCATTCGGGCGGGACCGGTGCGGCGGAGCCCTGCGAACCCCGTCAGGTCCGAGAGGAAGCAGCGGTAAGGAGGTTTCTTCGGGTGTTACCGGCAAACCTGCCCGAATGCATTGATTAATGATGACTACCGAACCAGGCTCCACCCCACCAGTCTGCTCTTATGAGGGCTCGGATTACCAATCCCAATTCTGGGATAATGCCAACCGTCGTTATGAAGACGCGGTTGAAACGGTTGCAATTGACAGGTTATTCAACCAGGGCGGGCACCTGCTGCTCGAGTTGGGAGCTGGCGCTGGCAGACTGACCCAACGCTACAAAGGCTGGGAACGGATCGTCCTGCTGGACTACTCCCGTACACAGTTGCAGCAAGCTCGCCAGCGTCTGGGTGATAGTGATAACTTTATCTATGTCGCTGCCGATATCTACAAACTGCCCTTTGTAAACGGACTTTGCGACGGCGCCACCATGATCCGCACCCTCCATCATATGGCGGACGCCCCCCAAACATTGCAGTCCGTCCGGCGTGTATTGGCGCAAGACAGTCTCTTTCTGCTCGAGTTTGCCAACAAACGCAACCTGAAATCGATTTTTCGCTGGCTTCTCAGAAAACAGGCGTGGAGCCCGTTTTCTCCGGAACAGGTGGAATTCGTCGAACTTAACTACAATTTCCACCCCAAAACCATCCTCGCCACGCTGCAGCAAAGTGGTTTTTCACCGCTGGAGAGCCTGGGTGTTTCCCTCTTCCGCTCTGATTGGTTCAAGAACCATGTTACACATGAGCGCCTGGTGCAATGGGATGCCCGTTTTCAGAACAAGGAGCCTTTTAAAGGGCTGACTCCCAGCATCTTTACCGTCAATCGTGCTGTGGGACTGTCCGAAACCCCCGCTCAAGGCAGCTTTTTTTCGTGTCCCATTTGCGCGACCTCTTTACCTGAAACAAAGGCAACCCAGGTTTGCCCTGGTTGTTCCCATGAATGGCAATATTCTCAGGGGATTTATGAGTTCCGCATCAATCCGGAATAACCGCTCCACCCAAAAAAGCCGAATCAAACTTTCGCGCCTGCTACTTGCTTTTATTTCAGCCAGTTTTCTTTTTCTCACTGCCTGTAATTTTCCACGTGAAAACATTGCTGCCACTGCCGCCTACCTGTATTTTCAACAAACCCAGGTGGCGGATTCGCTTGCCACACCTCCCTTAAACCTCATTCAACCCATCCAGACTCTTTTGCCCACCCAAGCCTTTGAAGAAGAACGTCCCACCCCTCAACCCATAGAGACCTTTTTACCGGTCGCCCCAACACCAGTTACCAATTGCCAGATGCAGCCCGAACCAGGCAAGCAGCTCTATTGCACGCAATCGGGTGACCGACTGGATGCCATTGCCCGCCGCTTCCGGGTCAATACTTCTCAAATTCAAGGCTCGGTATGGCTTGAACCGAACGCCATTCTTCCAGTCAATACCCCGTTGGGCTTGCCTACTCCAACTTTTTCGACGCCTTATAACCAACCAGCCTTGCCCGACAATGCCATTATCTACGGACCCGATTCGGTCTCGGCTGATATTGTCACCTATGCCCAAAATGCAGGTGGATATTTAAGCCAATATAAGCAGTACCTCTATGATGGTTGGCACAGCGGTCCGGAAATTGTCGCTTTGGTCGCAGTGGAAACCTCCACCAACCCACGTCTGCTTCTCTCTCTGGTTGAATACCAATCGAACTGGCTTTTCGGTCATCCTGCCGACGCCGATCTGGATCTTTCACCTCTGAATTACGAAGCGGTCGGGGTCGAAGGGCTATATTCAGAATTGCAGGTGGCTGCCAGGGAGCTGAGCAGGGGTTACTATGGTTGGCGCGAAGGCACCTTACAGACCCTGACCTTTCGGGATAAGCACACCGCAGACATTTCCCCGCAGCTCAATGTGGGCAGCGTCGCTGTGCAGAATTTGTTTGCTGGTCTCTACGATGAAGGCAATTTTTATAACAAGCTCTATGGTCCTGATGGATTTCTTGCCTTTCATGCCGGCATGTTTGGTGACCCCTGGGCAAGAGCTGCCTCTGCAGGCACTCTGATGCCAGCAAATATTAGCCAACCTGAGTTGAGCCTGCCCTTCCCGCTTGGTGAAACCTGGGCGCTCACCTCGGGTCCACATATTACCTGGCAATATGGCACGCCGCGTGGTGCCATCGACTTTGCTCCGCTGGATGACCTCCCGGGCTGCATTATCTCGCCCAACTGGGCTGTTGCAGCCGCACCCGGGTTGGTGGTACGCAGCCAGCGCGGTGCCGTCGCGATCGATCTGGATGGCGACGGCAACGAAGGCACCGGTTGGGTCCTGCTCTATATGCACCTGACACCTGAAGGTCGGGCGGGGGTCAATACCTGGCTAAGCCAGGATGATCACGTTGGTCATCCCTCCTGCGAAGGCGGCGTCTCCACCGGAACTCACCTTCACATTGCCCGAAAATTTAATGGCGAGTGGATATCAGCGGAGGGCCCCTTGCCGCTTGTCCTCGATGGTTGGCAGGCAGTTGCCAGACCTGGGAATTACGCCGGCTTGTTGATCAAAGATGGACAACAGGTTTTGGTTGGTCCCAGCTCTGAAGAATATACCTGGATCACACGCTGATCAGAGCGCTTTCCTTGGGTGCCCGTCGCCAGAACCAAAGATAATACATCCCAATGGCAACAGTATAGAGAAGAATAGTCAGCACAAAGGGTGGTCCAAACCCGTATCGTATCTGCAGATAACCGCTGATGGTTGGGCTTAACGCCCAGCCGAAATTCCATGCCATGCTGGTCAGGCTCGCCAACATCCCCCGTGACTCAGGCTCCACCTGTTCCATCACAAAAGTTGAATAAATCGGGGAGCTCATGTTCATCAACATAGTGCGTGCGTAATACGCCAGCAAAACCACGCTAAACCAGGGCGCAAAGCCCAGCATCATCAGGAAGGGCACACTCAGCCCCTGGGTGATCACCACCACCTGGATTTTGCCAAAGCGTTCTGCCAGCGCAGGGGCAATGATCAGCCCCAAACCCATTGCCAGGCTGCCCCAGGCAAAAATCACACCGATAGAAGTGTCGCTTTGTTGGTGAACATTACGAAAGAAAACATTCATAAATGGCATGATCAACCCGGCACCGATGGAAGTGATCAAAGTTGGCAGGATCAGCTTCTCGAATTTTCCCGGATTCTTGCGGATAAAACTTAAGGGGGCAAAGGCGGGACGACCAGCAACCTGGGAAACCCGGCTCGCGACAAACAACATGGGCAGTACTGCCAGAAAACCGCTTAACGCCACTGCCCATAACGACAGGGAGTAAGATTTTGTATCCATGGCGTTGATTGCCAAACGAAGAGCAAACCAGGTTGGCAGATATCCGCCTATCCACTGTCCAATGGAGATCGCCGTCATTCGTAGACCCGAAGACAGGCTGAAAAGGTAGGTGCGCTCGGTCTCATTACTGTTCTCCATCAGGAAAGGACCCATTGCCACACCTGACAGTGACTGTGCCAACCCCTGGACGATATTCATCGCCAGAAACATCAGGCTGGAAGGAAACAGGAGCATCCCTGCCACAGAAGCAGAAAAACCGGCGATACTTAGAATAATGGAATTACGCCTGCCGATCCGGTCGGTCAAGAAGCCGCAAGGAATCGCCATGATCAGGCTGGTCATGCTCCTGGCTGCCACCATGTTTCCCAAAACGGCTTCGTTATAGCCTAAACTGAGCACATAAAAATTGAAAAGCAGCTGGAAAATGCCCGTTGCTGTGCCATAAATCGTTTCGCTGACCAGATATAGCCTGGCGTTTTTGCTGAAAGCTCGGATTCGGCTGAGATAGGTCGCCAAAACCGAGCTCTTTGCTTCTTCCGGGATAATCGGTTCGGTGTCCAATCCTATTCACCCCGCACAAAACGATTTAGCAGATCCTGGGTATCTTCGAAACCTTCATATCTGGCAGAATATTTTCGTTCTCCATCAGGATCCAGGTGAACCTGAACCATGCCCGCCAGACGGAGCTGGGTTAAATGATGTGTGACTGTGGGCGGTCTGAGACGTAGCACCTTGGAAAGCTCCGAGGCTGTTTGCGGTTCCTGGGCGAGGTAACGCAAGATCCTTAAACGGGTGGGGTCTGCCATGGCTTTCATTCCCCGCAGTAACCCGTCTGGAACGACTTCTCCGGGAATGATAGACATTGTTCCGGGTCGTGCCCCAAAAAGGACGATCATTTTTGTTTCAGTCAGGTGTTCAGAAAACATAAATGGCGACCCCCAGAAGGTTGGTGCCAGCACGATGTCAGTCAGATGTTCAAAATCTCCATAACGCACCCCAGCTGTCAATTCTTCCAACATCGCAGGCAGTGGACGGCTACCGGCACGCATGCGCGCATAAGAAAGTTCTTGCTGCAAGACCGGTAAAATTCGCTGCTCTTCTTCCGCAAAGAAAGTGTCGATGTATGCCTGCAGACCCAATAACAACTTTTCACCAAACTCTTTTCGATTCGCCCAAGCCTCATTCATCGTTGAGAAGATCTGCCTGGTTTGTTTGTTGTCCTCCATGCCGAAGCGCTGAATAAAAAGTTGTATATCCTCCCGACTCCATTTTTTGCCTGGAGCAGTCGAAAGGAACAATTCCTTCATTTGCTCCGGCATACCAGGCACATTAGCCAATGTTTCCAGGATTTCGCCTGCAGGAATACTCCTAAGCTTAGCCATTAATTGGGCAGAGTCTTTTGGTTCTTTCAGGGAATTGATTAAAGCGATCGGAAGCAGACGTAAAACTGCGGTTCGATTCAGAACTTCACGGCTTTCTGCCGGAACACGGGATCGAACGCCGGCAGCCCACGAGGCACGGACGCCATAGCTTTCAGGATCATGCAAAATCCTCAAGCTGATAAACAAGTCGTAGGCTGTGCCAATATCCCAATGGATTTTGGTTTTAATAATTGCAGTCATGTTTCACTCCAAAAGATATATACCTATTCTATTAGATAAATGTCTATAGTCAATACTGGAACTTTTTATGACGCGCTGGACTTACAATTCACTCAGGGAAAATATCACTTCTTCTAGCTTTCGCTTGAGTGCAGGTTTCTAGAAACATAAGTAAAACTTAAGCACCAAACCCCCTCCAGCCCCTCTCACCTGCCCTGGCTTGCCACGGGTTTGGGCGAAGGTCGAAGATCCCCGCAGGGGAGTAGGGGGATGAAGGGGGTGGGTATTTTTCCTAAAATTATTAGTGGCCGCTAAGATTCTTCGGTGTCGCTCAGCATGACAGGAATTGGTTCCGTCTTCTTTTGCTGACCCTTCAATTGCACCAAAATGACAGCTGCCATCATCAGCCCACTCCCCCACCATTCTCTGCCGCTCAGCCTCTCCCCTAAAAAAAGCGTACCTCCCAGCAGAGCAAACACTGCTTCAAGGCTCATTATTAACGACGCCAGTCCCGACTCCACCTTGCTTTGCCCAAAGACCTGCAAGGTAAAACCGATCCCAACGGCCACAAAACCTGAATACACCAACGGACCCCAGGCTGGGCTGTCGGTAAACAGCGCATTACCTTCTAAAACCACGCTCACGATCAGGCTCACAAAAGCTGTAGTCAGAAATTCACTAAAAGCGAGGCTCAATCCGTCTGTCCTGGAACTAAAATGGTCCAACGCCAGTATCTGCATTGCCCAAAAGAGCGCGCCAATGACCATGTAGACATCTCCGCGTTGTATGGTCAGTTGCATGTCTACTGAGAGATAAAAAACTCCCAACATAGCTAATAGGACCCCGAACCAGACCCATTTGTTGATCTTCTTTCCAAAAAACAAACCAATCAACGGAACTAACACCAGGTACAGAGAAGTGAGGAAACCTGCCTTGGCAGCACTGGTGGTCATAATGCCGATTTGCTGCATGCTCGTCCCGGCAAACAGAAATATGCCTGGAATGATGCCCGGAGCGAGATTGTGTTTCAGGATTTCTTTCCAATGTTTGGTTTGGGTGGTTGCTGATCGTCTTTTTCTTTGCTTCAGAATTAACCCTGGCAGCAAAACCAGGCTGCCCAGTAGGAAACGCAGCGAAATAAATGCGAAAGGCTGCATCGAATCCATCGCCAGGCGTTGTGCCACAAAACCGGTGCCCCAAACGATCGCAGCTAAAAGTAGTAAGGTTTCCCCTTCAATTTTGTTAAGCCAGTCGGGTGTTTTTTTCATTGGCAGGATTATAGTATGTCTGCGTCTCTTTTGGGCATCTCAGGTAAAATTCTTTTACTCCGGAGGAACATTGTGAAGATCATCAAACCCAAGCCGACTTATCCCGACACCCTTTTCGGAAAGCTCGGAAAGCGCTCCCACAGAGCCAGCTTCCACAGCCATCGCACGCTTGGCATCCACCATTGGGACCAGGTCCAGACTGAGTTTATATTTGGCAAAGCAGCCTTAAGCATCACAGCAAGCAGCCACAGCCAACAGCCTGTCAAATCTCTGCAATTGATCTACACCTTCGACGATTGGGCTGCCCGTCATGAGTTGGAATTCGAAAAGGCTGAACTCACCTGGGATGTTCTCACCTGGGGTTGGCTGCAAAGCTGGAAGGTGCATTTGGAGGCAGAAACAGGCTCTGTTTTGCGCTATTTTGTCCGCGCCACACTGCCGGATGGCTCCAGCCTGTATGCTGATAATCAAGCCGCCTCAGAAAAAAAGGCGACCCAATTCGCCCGCTGGCTCAACCCGCAGAACCTCGCCCCAGCCTGGTCCAAAACAGCCCGCATTTATCAAATCTTCGTGGATCGCTTTAACCCCGGTTCAGACCGCAACTGGCTGCAGACCGAAGATCTGCTCAAGCCCTTTGGCGGCACGCTGCGGGGTGTTATCGAAAAACTGGATCATATCCACGATCTCGGATTCAATACCATCTGGCTCACCCCCATTTTCAGCAGTCCTTCTCATCACGGTTATGACAGCAGTGACTACACCCAAATCGAACCTCGTTTTGGCACGGAGGCGGACCTGGTGGAGTTGGTTGACAGTGCCCACCAAAAAGGATTGAGAGTCATTCTCGATTTTGTCGCCAACCATTGTTCCAACCAACACCCCGCCTTCCGATCCGCCCTTGCAGATCAGACCATTGCTCAAAATGGCTGGTTCACCTGGACCAAGTGGCCAAAGCGCTACCTTAGTTATTACAATGTCCCTACCATGCCTGAATTCGACCTTCGTTTTGGCTCCCCAGCCCGTGCCCACCTGCTTGGAGTTGCTCAAAAGTGGCTTAAGTTGGGTGTGGATGGCTACCGGCTCGATTATGCCCCCGGACCCGGACGCAATTTTTGGGTGGATTTCCAGCGCGCCTGCCTTCAGACCAACCCGGATTGCTGGACCTTTGGGGAAGTGGTCGCCCCGGCTGAAGAGCAAGTTCAATTCGACCGCAGCATGCATGGTACCCTCGATTTTCTCACCTGCCAGGCCTTGCGCGAAACCTTTGCTACTGGTAACTGGGATGCCGCCCGACTGGCTGGCTACCTACAGGTTTACCAAAACGCCTTCCCGCCCACTTTCAGTCGTCCTGCTTTTATCGATAACCACGATATGAATCGCTTCGTCTTCACTGCCGAAGGCAACCTCTCAGCTGTGCACGCTGCCCTGAAGCTGCTCTACTTGCTTCCGCAGCCACCAATCATATACTATGGCACTGAATTCGAACTTAGCCAGCACTGCTCCATCCATGACCGGGGAGCCTCAGGTTTTGATGAAGCACGCCTGGCTATCCCCTGGAACAGGCAACCTTTACCCGAAACCGCCAGATTGCTGCGTAAACTTGCCGACTTTCGCGAGGCAAACCCCTGGCTCAGTGAAGCCACCTGGCAGGTGATTTCAGTCTCAGCGGATGGACAGCAAACGCAATTGAAGATTACATTCAACTCGGATCAGCTTGAAGTTTCAATCGACACCTCCAGCGAAATGTCTGTTGATTATTGGCATCACTATCAATAACAATTGACACCAATGGCAAAACTGGAAATAATTCGTACAAATAGTTGAGATTCTTTTCCTTTTCGATATAATAGAGCTACAAAATACAAACATTAATCGAAAGGGATTTAATAAAAATGAGCAAAAAATTAGATATCTACGTAGCAAACCTGGCAGTCAATTACATCAAACTGCACAACCTGCATTGGAATGTTGTTGGCAAAGCCTTTAAACAAGTCCACGAATATCTTGAGGAATTGTATGACGAGACCACCGAGAGCCTCGATGCTGTCGCTGAACACCAGAAAATGGATGGCGAATTCCCCAAAGCCTCCCTCAAGGATTACCTCGAAATCGCAACTATCAAGGAATTGGAAAGCAAGGAATACTCCATCGAGGACGCCCTCAAAATCGCCCTTGAAGATCAGAAACTTCTCCGCAAACTCGCGACAGAAATCCGCAGCGAAGCCGACGAAAAAGGTGAGTTCACCCTGGTCGCCCTAATGGAAGACGAAGTTGCTGCTCAAAACAAGCGTATTTGGTTTATCGAATCAACTCTTAAATAGACGCTTACCTTACTTTCATTAAGCAAAAACGCAAACGACGGACAGGTTTTGTCCGTTGTTTGATTTATTGAGGTTTATATCATTTGCTGTGTTTATATGTAACTATTGTTATGTTTGACATATTTCTTAAATATCATACAATAGAAATGGGAGGACATTCGATTGACTGCTCTCAGTGACAGTGTAAAAAGGAAGGAATGGCATATGACCAACAAATACCGTCTTATTCTGATATTCTTATCACTATTATTTTTGAGTAGTTGCGTTCCCCAACTTACAAAGACCGAAAACCTCCCAGCTGAGGTAGATGATAAGGCAACAATTTATCCGACAGATATTCCACCAAGTATAGAGAGCACTTCACCAGTAGAAACCGAAGTAATCACAACGACTCTTGTCGTCCCGACAACTGAACCTCAGGATGAAGGTAAATATACTTATTATTTGGACCAGGACAGAATGGATCAATTTTGTCTCAGTTTCCCTCAGCTTCAAATCTTCAAGCCGCGTAAAGTTGGCGATTATTACATTGCATATGTAGAAGAACAGAACAACATATCCTCCATTTCGATTAAAGAAGGCACATTAACCTCTTTACATGTTTCAGAATTCCCTGGAGGTCGTCTTCATCCTAATGAATTTGAGTATCCCTGGTACACCTATTCAGTGACCGACTCACCCCAGGGATTTGGGGATTGGCATCTTCATTTGGTAAATGTCGAGGATGGAACCAACACAATAATCGCACAAAGAGAGCAATATGGTTCTTACTCGCTGCACAATGACATCTCCTTCGATCATGGTATTCTATATTTTGTTTCCTCCACGTTCGATGGCACGAAAGTATTATCTAGTCAAGTTAATGCAATCGATTTAAGCAACAAAGAAACAACAATGATCGTCGAAAATCTGAACGCAGATACATATATGTCGATTATTTCAGCTTCCAATGGGTACCTGGTATTAGAACACGATGCGCCTAAAAGTGATGTTGACTTCTATCTAAGTCTTTATGATGTTGACAATAAAAGGTTTATTGATCTGCCGCAAACATTTCCTGCCAGTATGCCTGACATTGAATATCCTTATGTGGTATGGAAAAATAACAAGCGATTCGACCAACTGGAAAGCTTCACTGTCCATAATATTGAAACTGGACTTTCATCTGTCCATGAGATTACCAACTCTTATTCGGTAAATATATCTATCTCAAACCGATTTGTGATAACGGACGCTCTAACAGGCGGAGATCCTTTAAGAGTTTCTGTCATCATGCATTCCATAGATAATGATGATATCTATGAAATACAAATAGTCCCAAACGATGTTAGGCTGAATGATGCCTATATCGATAATGAGCATGTTACATTTGCTTTTACTTCCTTTACCACAGTCGATAATTATTCAAGCTACATCTGCAACCTGCCTCTTGAGGACCTTTTTACTAAATCTGTGGAAGAGATAGAAGTATCGCAATAATTTCAGGTTAAGACAAAGCAGTGAGAGAAAAACTACTTACAGACTGGTATACTTTCACTGCAATGTCACTACTAACTTCGCAGAATTTAGGTCGCTCTTTTGGACCGGTGGATATCTTTGAGGGAATCAGTATCTCGATTCCCCACAATGCCCGCATCGCTATCGTCGGCAGCAACGGCGTGGGCAAAACCACCCTGCTGCGCATTTTGGCAGGCGAAGACGAACCCACCGAAGGCTCAGTTTTTCGCTCGAGCGGGCTGAGGGTCGGGTACCTCCCCCAGGAAGCTATACGTGAGAGCGAAGGAACGCTTTGGTCAAGCTGTTTGCTTGCCTTTGATGACCTGATCGAGCTGGGGGACGAGTTGCGCCAACTCGAGCTTAAGATGCAGGACCCAGCCTGTGAGCCTGAGGTCCTGACCCGTTACGGCAAGCTGCAGCACCTGTTTGACATCAAGGGCGGCTACACCTACAGCAACCGCATCCAGCAAACCCTCACCGGTCTTGGGTTTGACGAATCTGATTGTCAACGCCCGCTTCAACAGCTTTCCGGCGGTCAGCGCACGCGCGCCCGCCTGGCTCGCATCCTGCTGGAAGACCCGGACATTCTCTTTTTGGACGAACCCAGCAACCACCTTGACATCAACGCCGTGGAATGGCTGGAAGCATACCTGCGCGATTGGAATGGCGCGGTTGTGATCGTCTCGCATGACCGCTACTTCCTCGACCAAACTGCCCGCGTCATCTGGGAAATGACCCCCGCGCTGGAAGTCTACCGCGGCAATTACACCGCCTACCTTCATCAACGGGAAGAACGCTACACACGCCGCCTTGCAGAATATGAAGCCCAGACTGAATTCATCGAAAAGCAGGAAGACTACATCCGAAAAAACCTGGGCACTCAAAACAACAACCAGGCGCGTGGTCGCCAGCGCCGGCTGGAACGGTTGCTTGAAGACAGCCGCCTGACCGCCCCCAAAAGCCACACCCGCCGCATGCATTTACGCCTCAAGACCATCGGTCGCTCCGGCGATTTGGTTTTGCGCACCTACGACCTGCAAGTCGGTTATGAGGATGAAGGGCGTCCACTCTTCACCAGTCCCAACCTGGTTTTGGAACGCGGCGAATGTGTGGCACTCATCGGACCCAACGGTGCCGGAAAAACCACCTTTCTCAAAACCATCCTGGGGCAGATCCCGCCTTACAGCGGCAGAACCCAGCTGGGAGCCAGCCTGAAGGTTGGTTACTTTGCCCAGGCGCACGAAGACCTTGACCCCACCAACGACCTGATCCAGGAGATCAACACTGTCGCGCCAAATATGCTGCCTGCTGAAACACGCAATTATCTGGCGCGCTATGGTTTCCAGGGTGAACAAGTTTTTGACCGGGTTGCCACCCTCTCGGGCGGCGAGCGCGGGCGTTTGGCTTTGGCAAAGTTAGCCCTTTCGGACGCCAACCTACTGCTGTTGGATGAACCCACCAACCATCTTGACCTGCCCACCCAGGAAGTCTTGCAGAATGTGCTCTCTGATTATCCCGGTACCATTCTGCTGGTTTCGCATGATCGTTACCTCATTGACGCTTTGGCAACCCAGATTTGGGAACTCTTGCCTGCTGAGGAACGCCTGCGGGACTTCAAAGGCAGCTATTCAGAATACAAAGAGTTCCTGACCAACCGCAGCAGATCGGAAATTAATCCCATCGATGCGGTTGAAACCCACTTTATCAGCGAGGAAAAACCGGTTCGAAAAGGGCTCAGCCGCAACCAGCGGCAGCAGTTACAGAAGAGGATTGCGGCACTGGAAGCTAAAGTCCATGCAGCCGAGATCGAGAAGGCAACCTGGGAAGCCCAGCTTGCCTCCCCCCCGTCAGATCCGCGCAAATTGCAGAAAGTCACCGATGCTTACCAATCCGTCAGCTTGCGCCTGGAAGAATTACTGGCTGAGTGGGAGTCCTTCGCCGAAGCCTTACACGAAGACGATTCTCCATCAACGAGTTTATAGAAATTTTTCACCCGATCATTTTTTGTTATCCTGATCATATCAATCTGTCATACTGATTATGTCTTTCTGTTCTCCTGAGCTTACTGAGCAAAGGACCTTCCCCTACCCCTATCAACCACACCACCTTGCTCAAAATGCCATCATCCTCTCAAAATTCTGCCATTTCTGATTGACTCAAGACTCAAAACATCCTATAATAAAGTTACTATGCAGGAGTTAGTTTGATACGCACCACCTCTGCAAACACGGAGTCCTCAACAAGACACTCGCCGGATTATTCTTGGCGCGTGTTTTTGTTTATATTAAAAGAAACGGAGCCTCTACACTATGGACAGTGGATTAATCGGTAAGATCGAGAAGGCTAAACGCTATGCGGAAGAACGCGACCGCATCCAATTCAACAATTTCGAAGCAAAATTTAAAGGTGAAAATAACGACCACACCGTCACTTACCATGATGGACAATGGAACTGTACCTGCAACTACTTCCAGGCTCGCGGCATTTGCGCCCATACGATGGGTCTGGAATTTATCCTCGAGGGCATGGTTAGCCCTCACGAAAACATTACGATTTAACAAAACGGGGTTCTTTTTGCCCCGCACAGCTCGTTCCTTCCATCCTGAGAATATCTTCCAGGATTAATCGCATTAAAACTTTCAAGATCGGAGTCAAAATGAACGTTAGAATTGAAACCAAACCCGCCTTTCAGGTAGCCGGCTTGGCTTTGAAAAATGCCCAAAACGAAAATTTATCTGCTTTGTGGGATCGCTTGTTTACTGAGTTTTCTATGCCTCAGTTGCTGGGTTTGGGCAACGGCATGAGCTTCGGAACCTGTTATGACTATGTGCAAGAGCCTATGTCTTTTTCCTACATGGCTGGATTCGACCTGGCAGAACCCGACCGTGCCGCCAAACTCGGGCTGAAGATTCTGGATGTTCCCCAGGCTGAATACGCAATATTTGAACTTCATGGTCCGGTTCCCATCTGCATCCATCAGGGCTGGGAGTATGCCATGGGCACCTGGCTGCCTGAACATGGTTATCGCCATGCTGGTACACCCGATTTTGAAAATTATTTTGAAGGCGACCTAAATAGTCCGGATTACAAAATGGAACTCTGGGTTCCATTAGCCAAGATTTGACAGGTTCAGATCAGATAAGGACCGAATCGCTCAAGAGCCTGCTTGATTCGGTCTTTTTTCTGTGTGCCTTAAGGTATAATCTCACCAGGATAAATACACGAAATCATGCCTATTCTCAAGCCTCATGCCTTCGAATTTTTCAGCCACAGCGCCGAGCAAACCCTGCGGGTAGGCCCCCCGCTGGGTAATTTCCTGCAAAAAGGCGATGTGATCTGCCTGGAAGGGGACCTTGGCTCCGGCAAGACCACCCTGGTGCGTGGTATCGTCCAGGGTTGGGGCTCAGCAGACCGCGTTACCAGCCCGACCTATGTCATCATGAATGAATACCGTCATCCCACCGGGATGACCTTTTACCACTCCGACGCTTACCGCCTTCTTCCGGACCAACCGCTCGACAGCGCTATCCTGGAAGTGGATCAGGCGCTTTCCAACGGCGTCTTGGTCATGGAATGGGCAGAACGAATGAAATCCAGTTTGCCCCTGGAAAACCTCTGGATCGAGATGAAATGGATCAATCCTGAACAACGGCATCTCGTCTTTACTCCCAATGGCAAACGGTACGAACTACTGTTAAAAAAGCTGCAAAAAGCTTTGTTTGGAGCCTGATATGTTAGTAGCAATCGACACATCCACCCAATGGATCGGCATCGCGCTCTATGACGGAGTCCAGGTCCTGGCAGAGCACAACTGGCGCAGCCAAAATTATCACACCACCGAACTGGTCCCCGCCATTGCCGATATGCTGGCAAAATGCCAGGTCAAACCATCCCAATTGTCCGGAGTTGGGGTCGCTCTTGGACCCGGCTCGTTCACCGGGCTGCGCATCGGTCTCAGCGCGGCAAAAGGGCTTGCCCTCGGGCAGAACATCCCTATCGCCGGCGTGCCTTCTCTTGAAATCCTGGTCGCCTCCCAGCCCGGCTTACGCAGAGCCATGATTGCGATGCTCAAAGTGGGTCGTGGTCGCTTTGCCTGGGCCCGCTTCCGCTATACCCGTCCCAGCTGGGGTCAGATCACGGAAACACAGGTGGATGACATTAAAACCATCGCTGCCAGCATCACCTCACCGGTCTATGTTGTAGGCGAAATGGCTGCTGAAGAGCGCCAGATCATGGGGCGTAAATGGAAGACCGCTCAGCTCGCCCCCGCCTCCCTCTGCCTCCGCAGAGCTTCAGTTTTGGCGGAACTTGCCTGGCAAAAACTGCAGGATGGGCACGCGGATGATACGGTCAGTCTCTCGCCCATTTACGTGCACACCCTCAGCAACGTTCCAGATTAACCACAATTATGGACGCCACGTTCACCATCCGACCTATGCGTCAGGAAGATTTGGCGATGGTCAGCCTCCTGGACCAGCTCAGTTTCACTGAACCCTGGCCTAAGAACACCTTCGCTTACGAACTGACCACCAATTACAGCATCTGTCAGGTGGCTGTCGATCTTTCCGGCAATGTTCTGGGTGCCATCGTCGTCTGGTTGGTGGTCGACGAAGCCCATGTTGCCACCATTGCTGTCCATCCGGACCACCGCCACAAAGGAATCGGCGCCGCTCTTTTGGCTAACGCCCTCCTGATCGCCTTTTATCGCGGTGCATTGACCTCACTTTTGGAAGTTCGGGTGAGTAATTTGCCTGCTATCAGGCTTTACGAACATTTCGGCTACCAGGTGGATGGTGTTCGCAAAAATTATTACCAGGATAACCAGGAAGATGCACTATTATTGTCTCTTGCAAGCTTGGATGAGGAGCAATTAAGGAACTTTCTACCACCAAATTGCGTCTAGAAGGATAGGTTGAGGTAAAATCTTACCTGAGTGTTTCTATGCCTGCAAAAGAGAGATTACAAGAAATTCGCCAAGAAATCACCACCTGCCAACTCTGCCAATTGGCAAGAGAGCGCATCAATGCCGTCCCCGGAGAAGGACCTTCTAGGGTGGATATCATGTTTATTGGTGAAGCTCCTGGCTTTCATGAAAATCGACAGGGGAAACCTTTTGTTGGTCAGGCTGGTCAATTTCTGGACGAGCTTCTACAGGCAGCCGGGGTGGAGCGCGACCAGGTCTTTATCACCAATGTGGTCAAATGCCGCCCACCCAACAACCGCGATCCACTGCCCGAAGAGCTCAGAGCCTGTCAACGCTACCTGGATGAACAGATCGAACTGCTTGATCCACAAGTGATCGTCACGCTTGGGCGCATTTCGATGGCAAAATTCATCACCGATGGTCGCATCAGCGCCATTCATGGTCGCACCCATAACGTCGACGGTCGCAAGGTGGTCACCATGTATCATCCTGCTGCCGCTCTGCATCAACCTGCCCTTCGTCAAACCCTGATCGAAGATTTTGCTCGGTTGAAACGGTTTATCAGCACCCGCACCACCCCGCAGCCAGAGCCGGAACCTGTCGTTCTGCCCCCAGTGCCTGAGGTCACACCTGCGGAAATTACCCCAGTAAATAGTAAACACGAAGAAAAAACAATCCCATCCAATTCGGAAGAACAGAAGCCGCCTGAACAACTTAGCCTGTTTTAAAAGGGCAGCCTCTGCGAGGTAAAAATGGTAAAAGAAGATTTGATTCAAGATATTCAGAAGAAACGTGCAAATATCTCCGTGCTCGGTCTCGGTTATGTTGGGCTGCCTCTGGCGATCACCTTCGCCAACGCCGGCTTCAACGTGACTGGCATCGATCCTGATGAAGAAAAAGTGGAAATGATCAACCGGGGTGAAAGCTACATCTCGGATATCACCAACGCGCAGTTACGTAAACACATCGATTCTGGTCGTCTGCGCGCTACCACCGACTACTCCGTTCTGGCTGAAATTGACGCTGTCTCCATCTGTGTTCCCACTCCCCTGCGCAAAACCGGCGACCCCGATATGTCCTTCATCGCCAGTGCCAGCGAGCAAATTGCGCCCTATCTGCACCGCAGCATGGTCATCGTGCTCGAATCCAGCACCTACCCCGGCACGACCCGTGAATTCGTTTTGCCCAAACTTACCGCTCAGTTCAATCTTAAGGTGGGCGTGGACTTCTTCCTGGCTTTCTCGCCCGAACGGGTTGATCCCGGTCGCAAAGATTTCACCACCGTCAATACTCCCAAGGTGCTGGGCGGCATCACCCCCGCCTGTACTGATGTTGCCAAAGCTTGGTACGAGCAAGCCATCGATACGGTTGTCCCTGTTTCCACCGCCGAAGTGGCTGAAATGGCAAAACTGCTCGAAAACACCTTCCGCATGATCAATATCTCCATGGTCAACGAGCTTGCCCAAATGTGTGAGCGCCTGGATATCGATGTATGGGAAGTGATCGATGCCGCCGCCACCAAGCCTTTCGGTTTCATGAAGTTCACCCCCGGACCCGGTCTGGGCGGGCACTGCATCCCCATCGATCCGCTCTACCTCTCCTGGAAGATGAAAACCCTCAACTATACCGCTCGCTTCATCGAATTGGCATCCGAGATCAACACCAATATGCCTCGCTACGTTGTCAGCCGCATCCAGGATGCCCTCAACCGCTTCAAGAAGCCCCTCAATGGCAGCAAAGTGCTCATCCTTGGTGTCGCCTACAAGCCCAACATCAACGATATGCGCGAATCTCCTGCCATCGATATCATCCATCTCCTGCGGGAAAAAGGCACGATTGTCACTTACTACGATCCTTTCGTACCCGAATTGGACCACGATAACATCCACATGAGTTCAGAGAAAGAGCTGCTTGCCAGCGTGGAGAACGCCGACCTGGTCGCCATCATCACCAACCACTCCAAGGTTGATTACAACATGGTGGTAGAGAAAGCCCAGTTGGTGTTCGATGCCCGCAACGCCACCAAAGACATACCTAAAGCCAATCTGAAGGTGATCAAACTCTGATGAGCGCTTACATCGTCACTGGTGCGGCTGGATTCATCGGCTCTAAAGTTGCGGAACTCCTGTTGGCTCAAGGACACCAGGTTTTTGGTGTCGATAATCTTTCGGCTGCCTATGATGTCCGCATGAAAGAACATCGTCTGCAAACCCTGCTTTCTCAGCCCGCCTTCACCTTCCTCAAAGCCGATATCACCGACAAGGAGATTATCGACCTGCTCACCCAGGCCGTTCCGGATGCCCAGGCTGTCATCAACCTGGCTGCCATGGCTGGCGTGCGCCAGAGCATGTCCGATCCCTGGAGCTACCTTTATACCAACACGCTTGGGACCCTCAACCTGCTCGAATACGCCCGCCGGCAGGAGGTGCCCAAGTTCATCCTTGCTTCCACCTCCAGCCTCTACGGAGACGACGGTGCTGCACCTCATTCCGAGCTCGACCCCACCGACCGCCCTCTGGCTCCCTACGCCGCCAGCAAAAAGGGCGCCGAGGCATTCGCTTACGCCTACCATCACCTCTACGGCATCGATATCAGCATCGTGCGCTATTTCACGGTCTACGGTCCTGCTGGTCGACCCGACATGTCTATGTTCCGTTTTTGCCAGTGGATTGCGGAAGGCAAACCCGTGCAAATCAACGGCAGTGGAGAGCAATCGCGTGGGTTCACCTATGTGGACGATATCGCCGCTGGCACCCTGCTGGCGTTGAAAAACGTTGGCTACGAGATCTTCAACCTGGGTGGGCATGAAGTAATGAGCATCAACGAGGTCATCGAACTGATCGAGAAGCTCCTCGGTAAAAAAGCCGACCGCCATTACGCCCCTGCCCATCCTGCGGATGTTTTTAGCAACGTTGCCGATGTCAGTAAAGCCCGTGCCATGCTGGGCTGGGAACCACGCGTCGGGCTGCACGAAGGCGTCCAAAACCTGGTCAACTGGTACCTCGCCAACCGCACCTGGGCAAAAGACATTATTACAGATTAGTTTTTTGTAGGCCGGCTTTTCCCCTACAATATGCCATCTTTTCGTAGGCCGGGTTCCGGTCTTGAACCCGGCAGCACAGCTATCTTTTCAAAACCCACCCCCTTCATCCACCTACTCCCCTACGGGGATCTTCGACCTTCGCCCAAACGAAGGGCTAGAGGGGGTGGTAAACACAGATCCATCAACCTCATCGATCGTGCCGGGGTGTGACTGTTTGCGTGCTGTAAGCTGGTCCTCTCGCCTGCCCTGCTCCCTCTTCCCTGCCTGCCCTGGTGAGGGTTCCCTGTTCCC
>JAEAME010000930.1_pt1 | contig 24247 bp, 23 predicted proteins | sample 8958731 | NCBI WGS metagenome assembly JAEAME01 (sample SAMN16933194, study PRJNA681113) | bioreactor sludge metagenome | isolation source: anerobic bioreactor sludge (Control) | place: India:Bengaluru | collected 2018-10-24 | reverse complement strand
CGACGTCTGATTTGCCCCCCAGCGGCACCCGGGCGATCACTTCTTCAGTCGCCGGATTATAAACATCAAAAGTCCGGCCGGAATCGGCAGCGACGAACTGATTATCGATATACATCGTGAAATTCAACATTCAATTTACCCCTTATATCTTTATCGCTTCGGGAAGATACTTTTTACAGCTCATTCCAGGGCCGGTGGGAAAGTCCGGTCAGATCGACGTAATAAGCTTTAAGCTGGTTATATTCCATGATGCCGACATTACCACCTTCATTGCCCAGGCCGCTCTCCTTGATGCCGTGCCAGGGCATACCGTCGGCCAGTTGATGTTCGTTAATCCAGACATCGCCAACTTCCAACTCATTGGCAATCCTCATGGCACGGGTAGCATCTTTAGTGAAAACTACGGCAGAAAGACCATAGGTGTTATCGTTAGCGCGGGCAATCACGTCAGCTTCCGTGGAAAATGGTTCCATGATACAGGCGACGGGACCGAATATCTCTTCCCGGGCGATCTTCATCTGCTGGGTTACGCCGGTAAAAACGGTGGGCAGGACATAATACCCTTTATCCAGGGGTGGGGTGGTGGGCCGCTGCCCGCCCAAGATCAATTTGGCTCCTTCATCGACGCCCGACTTGATATAGCCTTCGATCTTGTCCCGGTGTTCTCTGCTGACTACCGGCCCCATCTGGGTTTTAGCATCCATGGGGTCGCCCACCACGATCTTTTTACATGCACTAATAAACATCTCCACAAATTGATCGTGTATCTTTTCGTGTAGATAGAAGCGGCCGGGAGCGGCGCAGATCTGACCGCAGTTGCGCATGCAAGCACGCACACCCGTTTCCACGGCGGTATCCAGGTCGGCATCCGGGAAAACAATAAAGGGGTTCTTACCGCCCAATTCCAGGGCCAGATGCTTAACATTGACGCTGCCTAACGCCATAATCCTTTTCCCGGTCTCGGAACTACCGGTAAAACCGATCATCCAGACATCCGGGTGCGACGCAATCGCTTCGCCAACGGTATTGCCGGGACCGGTAACGACGTTGACTACCCCAGGAGGCAAATCAGATTGCTGCAAAGCTTCGGCGAGTTTGAGAACCGATAACGAATCGATACTGGGCGGTTTCAAGACACAGGTGTTGCCGGAGGCAAGGCAAGGCCCAAGCTTGGACATGGCCATCATCAAGGGAAAGTTCCAGGGAGTGATGAGGCCGCAAACGCCGATAGGTTCCCACTGCATATAAATGAGAGCATTGCTTCTTTTCGAAGCCGTGGTACCAACCAGGTTTTTCAGGGAATCGTTAATACTGCGGAACATGAAACCGGGCATAGCGCCATTAGGCATCCCCATTTTGAGAGGGAAACCGTGGTCCAGGCATTCCAGCTTACCGATTTCCTCGGCGTATTTCGAACAGATGTCAGCGACCTGATTGAAGATCCGGGCGCGTTCCATAGCTGGTTTATGAGACCAGGCGGGGAAAGCACGTTTGGCCGCAGCCACGGCTTTATCCACATCGGCTTTATCCCCTAACGGCACCCGGGCAATCTCTTCTTCCGTAGCCGGGTTGATAGCGGCATAGGTCAAACCGGATTCGGCATCGACCAGCTTGCCGTCAATCAACATTTTGAAACCCTGCATATTGTTAACCTCCTATTGATGGTGTGATCTTTTCACGATGTAATTCAGGTTGGTGGCAACGAACCGGTCAGGCAGTGATGTTTTTAATCAGCTGCGATATGTTATCCAGCTGCTCCAGTTCCATAAAATCAGCAACAGCCTGTTTAGTCTTGTTAGAAGTTAAAATCCTTGCCGCATTGTGGGAAAACTTGGCGATGGTCTCAGCGTCAGTCAGCCTGGCGGGGGTGCCGACAGTACCGCGGCGGTATTTCCGCTCTACAGTAAAAGTCTGTCCGCGGGCGATGACGTCGACTTTACTGAGGCTGGAGAGGGGATCGTTTTCCAGGGTTTTCAGATAATCAGGGTGGGAAACGCCGGAAATTTTGTCCATGAACCGTAAAATGTCCGGGTTTTTCATGGTTTGCGGCTCGATCCAATCGATCCCCACGGGAATACGGTGGGCGGCGACGGCGAGATTATAACGGGGATTGAACTGGGCAGCAGAAACAGTATCGACTTCTTTACGGCCAAACAACCCTTCGTTCATACCACCACGCCCATACACTTTTACATTTTCAATCTCATCAGGCTGAAGATGGTGCTGCTCGATGATGTCGCAAAAACAATCCAGGATGCCGTGAAAAACGGCACAGCAGGGATAAGGTTTATAATGCAGACGGAAATCAAAGCACCAGGACTGGCCTAAACCGGCGGTTATTTCTTCGGGATACCAATTCTTATATCCGGTGAAATGAGCAAAACCATGTTCAGGGTCATCCAATACGGAGGTATCACCGGTATACCCCATATCGGCAAGTAATGCCGCGGTGACGGCTCCAGTACTTTGCCATCCGGGCACGGCATATTTCGCCATATAGCGGTCCTGGCCGAAGCCCCAACGGCTGTAGGACAGGACCATGCAGAGATGGCCGGCGATACCCAAAGCATGCAGCATTCTGGCTTCATTAAATTTCAACAGGCGCCCTGCTCCTGCCGCCGCCCCAAAATTCGAATAGGCATTGCCCATCAGGCCGGGCTGCGCGGTACGCTGCCGCTGCACCGCTTCCGGGGTAATGTTATGCCGACCGACCGCCCGGGCAAGGCGGGCAGATATTTCAAAACCGACAGCTGAAGCCAGGATCAAGTCCTTTCCCGAGGCCCCGGTACTTTCGGCAATGGCCAATATCGTGGGGATGACATAGACACCATCATGCCCGCCGGCCATGATATTGGAGTAATCCATGGTAATGAACAACTCACCGTTGGCCAGGGCGGCATTGGAGCAGGCAACTTGATGACCGACACCCACAATGGAAGATTCTGCCGGGCCGCCGTATCTTTTAGCCAGGGCAACATTCATCTTTCCTTTTTCAGTGGCCAGGGCGCCCAGGCCGCAGCCGATGGTATCCATCAGGATAAGTTTCGTCTCCCTGATAAGCGACGGTGGTAAGTCTTCCCACCTGGTTTCGGCAGCGAAGCGGGCTAATTGACGGGTGATAGCTTCCATAGTTGTCCTCCGTAATGAAGTCATTATCTGCCTGGAGGCATCCCGGGCGGTCCGCCGGGGGCGCCGCCGGTAGGCCCACCGGGTGGGGGCGGCGGGGGTACCTTTTGCTGGCGTTCGTTGAGGAGTTTTTCAATTTCATCGATATCAGCTTGCGGGATGGTGATATCGGAAGCTTTGACACTATCCTCGATTTCGGAAGGGTCGCGCGCCCCATTCAGGGCGGCAGTCACCTCCGGTTTCCTCAATGTCCAGGCAATCGCCAATTGGGCGATACTACATTTATTTCTGGCAGCGATAGGTGCCAGGTCTTCAGCTAATTTCAGATTAAGGCTTAATTCCGGTTCTCTAAAATGAGGGTTAGCCCGTCGGAAATCATTTGGAGCCAGATCATCGACTTTAATCGTCCCCGTAAGTAAACCCTGCTGCAGCGGGCTGTAGATAATTACGCCCATGTTGTGTTTACGGCAGTATTCTAAAATCCCGGTCTCGATACGACGTTCCAGCATGCTGTAGGGCGGTTCCATGGCGGCGATGGGGTGGATGGGCTGCAGCTTATCCATTTGTTCGATGGTGAAATTAGAAACACCGATATAGCGCAACTTGCCTTCTTTGACCAGATCGCTGCAGGTCTGCCAGCCTTCTTCCATGTATTCGATAGGATTCGGCCAATGGACCAGGTAGAGGTCGATAGTATCGATATCCATGCGTTTCAGACTAGCTTCACACTGCGTCCGGATGCTGGCACGGTCAAGGCGAAAGGCAGCTTTACCCGTTTCATCCCAGGTGCTGCCGCACTTGGTTACGACCAGGGGACGTGTGGGAAGCTGTTTGAAAGCCATCCCGAGGATTTTCTCAGAATGACCGCGGCCGTAAGCAGGAGCGGTATCCAACCAGTTGATACCTCGTGCTACGGCACGAATAACGGTATTAATAGAAGCTTGATCGTCCTGCGGCCCCCAGGTCATACCACCGTATACGGAACCCATCGGCCATGTCCCCAGGCCGACGGTACTAAGATTTAGACTGGTTGCCCCTAGTTTTCTTGTTCTCATAAAACCCTCCTGTAAAACCAGGGAACAAGAAAAATACTTTTATGCTGCCCTGCACCACCGCCCAGCTACATATTTCCCGTTCCCTTTTTAACTGTTAATTCCGTTATTGTAGAAATATTACTGACTTTTTCCAGCCTTTCCAGTAAGCTGAGTAATTTTTCGGCTTGTGTAAGACTAATCAGCCCGGAAAATTCGACCTGTTCCATGAACTTCGCAACCAGGTCATTTCGAGACATGGGACGGTAAGGTTCGCCTAATGCCCGGGCTACATACTCGGAATAAACTATCCCATCTCTCATTTTTACCTGGAGTTCGATCCCTTCGGCTTTATCCAGGTTATCCAGTTTTACTTTTTTTATCAGGTCTTGAAGCCCGGGATCCCGTATTTTTGCTTCAGTAAAGTTCTCGTTTTTCGAGCTTTTACGGTATAAAGTACTGCCGACGGCAAAGTAGAAACTCCAGAGAGCACTCATAGTGGGATAATCACCGATCAGATATGGTTTGGAATAATGCACTGCGGCGGCGGCGGGTGATAAAAAGAGGATGATTTCACTAATTTCGCCGGGATTAATGTTGTGTTTGCGGACAATATTTAATGCAGCTTCGGTAGGCGCATTCGTGGGCCGGCCTCCCGGCCATGGTTTAAACACCTGTTCCACGATGTGCTGTTTGCCCAGGTCCTGGGTGATCCGCTCCTTCCGGTTGCAGCTCATCAACCCGGGATAGTAGCCGCCGCGTTCGCCGAAGAAAGGATCTTTTACTCCCGGCCAACCAGCCTTGGCCATTTGTGCAGCATTGATACCATTGCGGGCTTCGATGCCGTTACTCATCTTGGTCCCGACAGTCTCTTCATAACCGCCGGCAGCCATTTGCGCCAGGAAGAAGGGGTCCCTGACGCCAAGCCAACCGGGATTCGCCGCCTGTTTGGCATCGGTTGTACCGGGACGTGCGGGTTTGGGTGGCGACGGAGCTTGACCGGGGAACATGACACTGCCACCGCCGCCCAGCATCATGGCGAGGCCGAAAGCATGGCTCATCTGTGTATGGTTTAACCCGAGGACGCGGCCGGCGATGGCGGCAGCGCCGAATGTGGTAGTAGTGCCGCGGGTCATGGGCGCCGGCGGCAGGTCGGGGCTGGCGGCCTGGCCGGGGGGGGTACGGTCGTTGGCGATATGAAGCCGGGCGGCCAGGTCATCGCCGGCGACGACAGCTGCAAGCAGATCTTTACCGCTGATGTTTTTTAATTCAGCCATCGCCAGGGCGGTAGGAACGGTAGTCTCGGTGATGTGATTGGCAAAACGGCGCAGGGGTTTGCCGTCGATATAGATGGTGCCAGGTTGACCATCACCCTGGATAATCAGAGTCAGCGGGCCGCGGTCGAAAGAACGGCCGAAGATGGCGTTGAGGAAGGCAACCTCGTGGGCCGGCCCTTGACCACCAAAGCCCAGAATAGTAGCTTCTTTTTTCCCACGCCATCCTTTCACCAGCGATGCCAGTTCAGGGTTACCGGGACATATCGTCCCACCGATGATATCACCGACCATATCCAGGATGCGCCGTTTGGTATTTTCGATCACTTCCGGTTCGATGTCTTCAAAACGGGTATTAAGGACATTATCGATCAAGGCGTGAGTCACTGCCTGGCCGTCACGGTATTCAGCACTCATACGCAGTCTCCTTCCATCTACGAACAAGATCTCCATCCATTAGTGATCTTGCCGGCAGCCTGGTTCTCCAATTTTTTGGTAAAGGCCGGGATTCAACCAGCTACTCAATTACCAGCGGACTCATTCCTTTGCTAATCAGTTTTGGAATGATTTTTTCATTCAGTTCCAGGCCCAGCCCGGGCCCATCCGGAGGGTAGAAATAACCGTCTTTATAAACCGGAGGATTTTTTGCCAGGTCATCCTTAATCGGCGGATTGGTGGTGTCCCACTGGTCATGGAGCAGCGGTGGGCCAAGATTAGCATGAGGGAATTTGGCCATCCAGGGATCGGCCGCTAAATAATGTGCCTGGGCGGCGGCTTCATAACCGGAGCCCACCATCGAGCCGCAGGAGATGGCCAGGTTGGCGGCTTCGGCGATAGCTGCCCATTTACGGGACTGGATGATACCGCCGGTCCACACTACCTTGATACAAACCCCATCGCAGGCATCTTTCTTAATGCATTCCAGTAAACCGGGGATCTCGATGGCGGATTCATGTGCCCAAACCGGGGTGCGCAGTTTCTTCTGGAGACGGGCCATACCGTCGACATCCCAGGCAGGCAGTGGTTGTTCTACCTTAAAGAGACTGAACTGCTCCAGCCTGATACAAAGGTCGAGAGCGGTAGAATAATCCAGGCCGCCGTTAGCATCGACACCGATATCAACTTCGTCGCCTACCGCTTTACGGATAGCTTTAATATTGGCGACATCTTCGAAAACCGACTTTGTTCCCCAGCCCGGCCCAACCTTGCAGACGATATTGCGGACACCGGCGGCAACTACGCGTTCGGCCATAGCAGCCCTTTCTTTAGGCGTCCCCCGGGAAATCATGACGCTGATGCCCAGTTTGGGACAGGCTTTACCGCCGAGAAGCTGATATACCGGCAATTTCATGGCTTTCCCAATGATATCGTGCAGGGCAAAATCGATGGTGCCGGCAGCAACCAGGTTACGTGCACCGAAGCCCCGGAAAAGGCTGTTCAAGATGAGGGCGATATTAAACGGGTCTGCCCCGATCAACTGTGGTTTCCACGACTTCAGAGTAAGCAGAACGCCGTTTTGATCACAGGTGCCGCCATCCGCGGCCCCGATGATGCCCTCATCCGTATATATTTTCACCAGAACAACATTAGAAGCGGGACCACCTTCCTTACGAGGTAAGGAACAGGGAAAACACTCGATTTTGGTTATTTTCATGACACACTCCTTTCGCTGGCTTGTTTACATAAATATGATGACAAAGCAGTTAATCAGCTTTGCGCACCTATCACCATTTCTTTAACAATAATCCAAGGGTAAACGAGCAACCCGGTTTTATTCCTGGTCCCGTTATGCAACTAGAACGATATTACCTGACCGGTTATCCCGCTGGAAATATCAGATACCAGGAATACTACGGTATTGGCGACGTCCTGCGTGGTGGTCAACCGGCCAAGCGGCATCCGGGCGCCCATTTCTTCCGCACGTTTGGGATCCATGGTGGCATGGGTGCCGAAATTAGTCATGACCATTGTTGGCGCCAGGCAGTTGACGTTGATGCCTAAACGGCCGACTTCCTGCGAAAGGCATTTTGTGAAAGCGATTACGGCCGCTTTAGCCCCGGCATAAGAACTGGAGCCCGGCATCCCGTTTATCGCCACACCGGAGGAGAAATTTACGATTTTGCCATACTTCCGTTCCATCATACCCGGCAAGACAGCCTTGGCACAGTACATCGAACCCAGGAAGTTGATATTAATATCCCTTTCCCATTTACTTTCCTGTGCCTGATGCAGCGGCCCGGCCCCGGAAGTCCCCCCGGCGGTATTAACCAGGATGTCGATGCCGCCTAATTCGGCCACTGCGGCCAGTACCATTTCATTGACTTGAGTTTGGTTCGAAACATCAACCGAAGCTGCGAACGCCTTGCGTCCCAGGGTGATGATTTCGTCAGCGGTTTTCCGGGCTCCCTGGTAGTCGACATCGGCTGATACGATGTGACATCCTTCTTTGGCAAGGGTCAGAGCAATTGTTCGTCCCATCCCGATCTGGCTGCCGGTTCCGGTTACGAGGGCTACCCTGTCTTTCAGACCCAGTTCCATGATACCTCCTTCAAATACCCAGAAGCGATATACTGGATTAGAGCCGTCCCGTTGAATGACCAGGTGACAATGTTCAGTAATTTGTCAATTATGCTGTAGTAATGAGAGCCTGTAATTTATTGTCCTAATGCTTTCACTTTTTCAAAAAACAAGATAACGGGAGTAAGTATAAATCAAATAACCAGTGATGTAAACAAACATACGTTAATTTCCGGGAAAACAAGTAAATATGATCAAGGGAAAATAAACTGATCTCACGCAAACCGGAATTATGCAGGCAATTGACAAGTATTAATATGAGCAATATAATCATATTACTCTTATCATATATGATAACTATGTGGCCAATAACGGCGATTGAAAAATACTATAGCGAGTAATATTATAAACATACTCTTAATCTAATACGACATAAAAGTGATGCGGCTTTAAAAAAACATACCATCATTTCAAGATATGAAGTCAATTGCTAATTAGTATCTTTGAGTAAAATAACAAGAAATGGAATATCCAGGGGATAGCGACTTAAGTTACGGAGTACTGCAGATAAAGGACATTACGCATGGATGAAGCTGTTTCGGCTTTATACCGAAAATTGATGCAGGAAGGGTTCAAGAATGCGGGAGTGATTGATAAACCAACCATGTTTATCGACAGCAAAGCTGAAGGGGTATCGATCTGCGGCCAGGGCAAGACAGACTTCATGAATATATATATCACCGTCAACGACCGGGTCATCACAGACGTGAAATACTTATGCAGCTGCGACCCAACGGCGAACGTGGTTATCGAGGTTTTATGCAACCTGGCTAAAGGATTATCGATCGACGAAGCGAAGAGTATCAACAAAGAACAGTTTTATGAGATCATCGGCAGCAGTCACGGCCCGATACGGCAAAAAGTGTGGGGGGCGGTTGAGTTGTTAAACCGGGTGATCAAACGTTACGAAGTAATGCTTTCGCCAGCGCCGAAAGCGGTCGTGGTAGAAAATATTGACGATATGGAATACGAATAAAAACTAATGGGGAGTGTGAAAATGGCTGAAAAAACATACAAGTGCCTCAACCCGGTTGGCATCCAAAAGCCTGTGGAATACGTAGGCCTGGCTCCACGCCTGGATAAAAACAAGCTAGCCGGCAAAACCATCTACATCAGTGTCGGTGCCGGGGGCGAACAGGGACTAATGATACCCCTACCGAAAAAATTGAAGGAGCTCTATCCTGAAGTCAACTGGATACTTACGCATGCGGCGCCACACCGGACAATTGCCGGTAGTATTGCTCTTTCGGAAGAGGAAATGAAGAATGCGGATGCCCTGATCCGCGGGGTGGTGTGGTGACATGGCGCAATATGGGAGCAGTTGCCTACCCTGGTAAAATATGAAAAAGCCGGCATCCCCAGTGTCTTCATAATTTTCCCGGACCAGCAGGAATGCTGGAAAGAAGCTGCCAAAGTCAGCGGTTTGCCCGCGGTACGTTATGTCTGCGAATCCCGGACGATCCCGGGACATATCGATGTGGAGAGAGTAATCCCGGAGTTGATAGATGCCTTAACCCGGCCATTAACCCCGGAAGAGCAGAAAGTTGGTGTGATCGAACCGCCGTCTACGAAGCGGGTCCTCTTTGAAGGTACTCTTGATGAAGCCCAGGAATTTTATGAGGCGACCGATATCATTCCCACGCTGCAGAATGCGCCCTTTGCCCGTTATACCGACGGCCTACCAATTCGCGTCCCTACCGAGGAACGCGTGGCGGCGATGTTGAAAGGTACCAGCCATAAACCGGACGAACTGATCGTTTTCCACGAGGATCATGATGTGGGTGATAGATCGGTCCAGATGGGTAATTCGGGAAAGAAAGATGAACCGGTCGTTTTCCTGCCTATGAAACGAACGGCGACGGTAGAACAGATTGCGACCATAGCGGTGATGGCCGGCTGTAAACCCGAGATGTTCCCGATCGTGTTGGCAATCGCTGAATCCGGCGGTGGCTGCGGTGACGGCCGGGGTGGCGGAGGATATTGTGTCAGCGGCCCCATCGGCCGCCAAATCGGGATGAATTATGATGTAAATATCCTGGGCCCGGGAAATCCGGCGAATAAATCGCTGGGACGTGTCGCCGACCTGATGTGGCGCAACCTGGGCGGAGAAATTCCGAGCGTAAACAACTGTGGTGTTTTCGGAAGCGGCTTGACCAATGTCTTCCCGGAAAACGCGGAAGCATTACCGCCGGGCTGGGAAGGCTTGAACGAAGAATGCGGCTACAATAAGGATGAGAGCGTTCTGGTCAGGATTGGGATGGGCTTAAGCGGCATGGAATCCGCTGCCTGGATGCCCGGCCAATACCGTGAATTCCAAAAAAGCGGCCACAGCGGCATCGCCCGGAGGCTGGGTGTAAAGGGCAAGCCCGGCCCGCACAATTTCCTGGAATACATCCGCGGCTTCTGGGCCGATGGCGAAGGTGGTTTTACCTTCCTGATGCTGCCGGAATTAGCCAACCACCTGTATCAGTATGGTTTTAAGACAAAAGAAGCCATATACGAGTATATATATAAGAGAAGTTACATAACGCTCAAGGAATACAGGCTGCACTCAGTGCCTGACGTCTGGACCAATGCCTGGAAAGGAATCGAGCCGACCTCCGGAAAACACTGGTTGGAATTACCGGATGATTATATGGTGCCTGCCTGTCCCGATCCCTGGGCCAACATGGTAATTGTCATGGGAGCCGGTGAAGAACAACTCCACTGGATGCGTGGTTCCATGAGAGACGCGTACAGTATCGATTCGTGGCGGTAAAAATAAAAATTATTGTTAAATTAATCATAATATCTTACCTGGAGTCAATAAGACTCCAGGTAAGATGAACTACTATTAATATAAGATGTTAATCAAGTTGCTTTTGTTTGCCCAGGCACGAGAAATCGTGGGCGATAGCCAGATCGAACTGCTGATTCCGGAGCAATCAGATGTTTCTGGATTAGTTAAGCTGTTAACAACCAGATTCCCGGCGTTTGCCGGCCTGGAAATGAAAGTAGCAGTTAACAATGAGTATGTAGATAACCATCAAAAACTCCAGGCAGGCGATGAAGTAGCAATAATTCCGCCGATCAGCGGAGGGTAAGATGATCGAGATTACCAACCAACCACTATTGGTACAGCCGATAATCGACCATATCAAACAAAAACATCACGGCGCCTTAGTATCTTTCATCGGAACCGTCAGGGACAACGCAGAAGGTAAACGCGTTTTATCCCTGGAATATGAAGCTTATCCGGAAATGGCCAGGAAAAAACTTGAAGAAATATGCCTGGTAATAAACCATCGCTGGCATGGCGACGTGGATATTGTCCATCGCATAGGCAGGATCGAGGTTGGCGACACGGCGGTCATTATCATTGTAGGTGCGGCACACCGTGAAGAGGCGTTTGCGGCCTGCCAATATGCCATCGACCGTATCAAAGAGGTGGTACCGATCTGGAAGAAAGAATTCTACGAGGATGGCTCCAGTTGGATCGGGCATCTACCAAGGACTAAATCCTAAACTCCAAATCCAAAGTAAATCCAAATCACCAAGGTACAAGCACCAAATAAGAGCTAAAAAACTAAACGTTACGGTATCTTAGAACTTATATTCGGGATTCTTTCACGATGTTAATGACCGCCGATAACCGTTTTTCTGTTTTCAGCAACCTTATAGCGCATTAAGTCTTCCTGATTTACCTGGTGGCGTCAACAAGCCAAGGGTGTATAATAGCGGCAACATTCTTCACAACAGTGAAAATAAGCCTAAAAGGGGACCATAGCGATGCCGGGAGCACTAAATGGGATTCGTGTAATCGATCTTAGCCATGTTTTAGCCGGGCCAACGGCCACAATGATATTGGCCGACCTTGGTGCGGAAGTTATTCATATCGAAGCTCCCCAGGGAGATGATGCCCGTGAGTATGGTCCATTTGTAGGTAAGGTTGATAAAAACCACAGCGGTTACTTTATCAGCCTGAACCGTAATAAACAGAGCCTGGTTCTGAACTTAAAACATAAGAAAGGCAAAGATATCTTATGGGGCCTGATCGAGATATCTGATGTTATGGTAGAGAATTACCGGCCGGGAACGATGCAGAACCTGGGTTTTGGTTGGGAGGAAATCCACCGTAAAAATCCGCGCCTCATATATGCCTCGATCTCCGGATTTGGCCATGACACACTAGCAGAATATGCCGACCGGCCGGCCTATGATGTCGTGGCCCAGGCATACAGCGGATTGATGAGCCTGACCGGCCCGGAACAAGGCCCGCCGTGCCGGGTTGGTTCTTCGATGGGAGACATCATTGCCGGACATCAAGCAGCGATCGGTATTCTGGCAGCTTTGTATTACCGGACCTTGACCGGAAGCGGCCAAAAATATGACGGTGCGATGGTGGACGGCCTGTTCGCTACCCTGGAAAACGCGGTCGTCCGTTATACAAGTGAAGGCAATATACCCGGAGCGCTGGGTACAGCCCATCCTAGCATCACGCCCTTCCAGGCCTTCCGGGCCAGCGACAACTGGCTGGTGATTGCCGTCGGCACCGACAAATTATGGGCACGGTTCTGTTATTTATTGGGTAGAAACGACCTGATAGAAGATGCACGGTTTCGGACTAATCCCTTGAGGACGGCAAACCGGGAAAAATTAGCTGGCATTATTTCGAATGAAATCGGAAAAAAGACGGCCCGGGAATGGGGGGAAATATTAGAAAAAGAAGGCATCCCGTATTCCTTCGTCAATAATATACAGCAGATTTGTGAAGACCCGCATATCAGGTACCGGAATATGCTGGTAGAGGTTTCACAGCCAGGCGTCGGTAAAATTGAGATCGCCGGTTCACCCTTTCATCTTTCAGATACACCGGGGAAGGTTTACCGGGGTGCGCCTGCCTTAGGTGAACATACAGAAGAGATATTGCGGTCTTTGTTAAATATTAAACCAGAGGAAATAGAACAACTTAGAAAAGAAGGCGTTACTAATTGACAAACATGGATGAAATCGTTTAAAAATGTTGTCTTATGAATAGTGTCTACTGGGGATGCCGGAAAGATGTGGCACACTAAATTATGAATAGAGGAGTCGATGCATGAAAGAGGAATACAGGAAATTTGATGAATTCGGCAGGAAACACCTGGAGCAGCACTTTAATGCCCCTGCCCAACCCAGGACTACCAGTATGGCCAAGAAAGTTGCTATCGAAGCAGCAATTCCTGGTTGGCAGCCCATTTCCTGGTATGAGGAACGGGGTGTGACCAACCTGCCACCGGTGACTTTTGAAGACCAGGCGAAATGCATCGTGGAGTGTGTCAAGGCCGGTGCTTCGGTGATACACACTCATCCCCGCGACCCCGAAACCGGGGCGACGGCACATATGGATCCCATCGGTTCGCCCAAGTCACGGCATGCACAATGCCTGATGGAAATCATGGACCGGGCGCATAAAGAAGTCGATTTCGTCTGCGCGCATCATACCTGGTGGGGGAACCAGCAAAAAGGCTCTCAAGCAGATTTTATTACGCAGACCAAATTATTACTTGAACTGGGGAAGGCGAAAGGGCTGGGCAACTGGTATGTTGAATCTGCCCTCATCATGACCGAGGGCAATTATCAGGTCGGTCATGCGACCTTTGATGTAGAAAGCATCCAGGAAGGCGTGAAGTGGATGGAAACCAACGGCGTCAAACCGATGGTTGAGGTTGAGTCGTTTGCGATTCCCCGGGTAAAACAGCACCTCATCGATGCCGGATTATTGAAAAAACCATTTTGGGCGGTCATCCAGGAAGGGAAACACAGCGACGACCGGGCATTTGGGGGGGATCCGTGGACTCAGTTGGAGGTTATCACCAGCCTGGGATTAGCGAAACAGGGATTGGGTGAAGATACTTTCCTGGGGATTGCCCCGGCCGGGCGCAACTGGCTTACGATGGCTACGATTGCGCTCCTGGGAGGGATCGAGCTTATCCGGGTTGGCATCGAAGACCAGTTCTATCTTTATCCCCACCGAGACGATATTTCCAGGAGAGCTGCAGATACAACTGAAATAGTCGTAAAATTGGCGAAAGCCCTGGGCAGGGAAATTGCTACCCCGGACGATGTCCGGAAAAGAGTTGGTATAGAACGGACATAAAATTCGAGATCAATTAACTGTTAACGGCAAAACAGGTCCTTCGCTGGCTGGACACCGAAGGACTTGTTTTTTATGCTTGTTTTCAGTTTATTTGATGTTTGCATATGGGCGGATTTCCGGTTTTAATTGACTATATTGCTTACTCACCGGTATGAAAGCAGCCGATAATGATTTTCGTGGAAGGGATGGTGGATAGATGACCTGGTACAGCCTGTTCGATCCCCAGGCGGCGAAATGGATATCGCTGGCGGTGTTTGTGATTGCTTATGCAATCATCCTTTGGCGCAAATTCAATATTGCTTATGTTGCCCTGTCCGCGGCGGCAGTCCTGATCCTGTTGGGCATCACCAATCCGGCCCAGGCGTTTTTACGGGATGTTAACTGGGACGTAATCGTCCTGTATTGGGGATATGCCATGCTCTCCTTCGATTTCCTGGAGAGCAAAGTACCGGCGTTGATCGTAAATACGGCCTTAAGCCGTATCAAGAAAGAAAGGTATGCCGTACTCTTCCTTTGCATTTTAGCCATGCTGCTTTCCGGGGCTTTGCCTAATCCGGTAGTAGTGGTTATGCTGGCCCCGGTGGCGGTGGAAATGGCAGAAAAGCTTAAGGGTTCTCTTTTTATTTACATGATTGCCCTGGCGGTCAGTGCCAACGTGGTCACCACGGTCAGCATGATTGCCGATCCTCCAGCCCTGATACTGGCATTATCGACGGGCATGCAGTTCCTGGATTTCTACTGGTTCCAGGGGAAGATGGGTCTGGGCACGATATCAATTATCGGTATTTGTGTGGCAGCATTAACTTTGGTTTATCAATTCCGTAAAATGGACCACAAGGTCGCCATACCCCGGGAAAAGATCAAGGTCAGATGGTTTCCTTCGATGCTATTCCTGGCGAGTGTATTAATACTGGCGGTGGTTCCCTGGAACTCATTAGGAAGTTGGAATCATCCCGGAATGGTCGGCCTGGCCCTGGGCATGATATGCCTGCCCATCGGTGCCAGCCGGGGCAGCTTTAAGGAAATGATCAAGGAATCCGATGCTACGACACTATTATTCCTGGTGGGGATATTCATTGCCGTAGGTACCATTCAAAATGTGGGCCTGTTAAGTGATTTTTCGACATGGCTCGGCGGCATCGGCTTAAAAAGTTCCTTTGTTTATCTGGTTATCTTCACTTTCCTGTCAGTGATTTTATCCGGATTTGTGGATAATGTGCCTTATACGGTGTTGATGATACCGGTGTGCGCCGGTGTTGCCGAAGCCCTGGGGGTCAGTCCTTTCCCCTTTTACTTCGCGATGCTGGTCGGTACGGGCATCGGCGGCAACCTGACGCCGGTCGGCGCCACCGCGAATGTCCTGGCCTGCGGGATCCTGGAGAAGAAAGGATACAAAATACGGTTGGGAAATTATATGGCGATCGCTTTGCCGTTTACCCTGGCGGCGGTGCTGGCAGCTTTTATCCTGATTGCCATAATATGGCTTTAGCCGGGAAAAGCTGACAACAAAAAGCCGGTGTCTTCTCCCATATCGGAAAGGACACCGGCTTTTAATTATAATTTATTAGCTTCTAGAGGTATTTGGCCCCATATTTCTTCACGGTATCGATCATGGCGCGGACACATTCAGGCTTACCTTCATTGATCGTGTTGTTGGAAACGATAAAGCCGCCACCCTTAGCGCAATATTTCATCAGGTCTTCAACATAATCGGCGACCTGCGGGGCGGTTCCGGCGGTGAGTAAAGAAGACGGAACGCTGCACATGATAGCGATATGGCCGCCGAGGACATCCTTGGCCTTTTTCACATCGCTGTAAGCGAAATGGGCGAGGACTTTACCTTTCGGTAGTTCGTGGAGGTATTCCAGCCTCTGGTCCCAGGTACCTTCGAGGAACGGGCAGGGGGTGATGCCCTTATCGATCATTTTCAACATAATCGCCTTAAGGCCCGGCCAATAGAATTCCTCGAATTGTTTCAGGGACATGAAACCGTCCGAACCGCGGTGCAGGGGCATCAAAGCCCGGGCTGGTTTGGTGAAATTCGGTACGGTATCCAACATGGAGAGGGTGCGCTGCAGGAATTCATCCACCATGCGGTGCAGTTTATCAGGATAACGGTACATATCGGTCATGGCACCCTGCATCCCGCGCATCCAGTCGGAAATAGCATCGAAGGGAGCGCCGCCGCCGGGAGCGGTCGGGCAGGGAAAACCGAGAGATTCGGCGACCTGGTAAAAGTTTGCCGTCTTCGGTTTCATCTCTTTGTAAATACGGCCGGCCTTCTGGAATTTCTCGATGGTGGCAGCGACCTCGGGGTCAGCCAGTGCTTCGGCCAGCGCTAAAGCGCCGAAAGTTGAGGTCAACGAAGAAAGCGGGGGTAGCTTTTTAAAAGGTTCTGCGGCTCCGATCAACCGTCCGAACATGGTGCGGAAAATGAAATCCGATTTATCGCTGAAATACAGATCGTATTCGCTGCCTTTCATGCTTTCGATTTCGATCGCCTGGTGCATATTTTCCTCGCCCAATTTCCAGCCTGGCCACCTTTGATTCTTGGGCTCCAGGTGTTCCAGGGCAGCACCGGGGTTAAAGCCCTGGAGGGACCAGATTCCGTCCGGGGCTAATTCAACGATGGTTTTTTTCGTGGCTTCCAGCCATTTATCATGGTCATACCAGGCGTCCTTGAAAGATGTCCCGCAGTATTTTGCCGGAAAATACGTAGGAGCCAACATGACCGGAACCCGGTCCACCGGCTTGAGGTGGATCGCATTCATAATGCGTTGTTCCCTTTCCTGGTACAACTCCTGGGCTGTTTTACTCATTCTTTTATTTACTCCGTTCCTTTTTATTTGTAGTTAAATGAAGGGCAAAATAAGGTGGATATACGGCCATTACATGACCATATTATGATGAAATAGAGAAAATTGTAAACATTGACGGCTAAATTCCTTGACTTGTGTCATAGTTCGGTAATAGACTACAGGGCGTGTGGGAGGGCATTAGCGATGAAATGCCCTAAACGCAGAGCTGACCTTCCCAACGATGAATTGTTTTACAACCGATGCGGCAATTCACTTCAGGCGGAAATGATATACAGTCAAAACAAACATGGATACCTTCATTATAGAAATATTTTATTAGTGTCGGCAACCGAAGAGGAGGTTAAATAGCAATGGAAAAGTCACGGAAAGAAATACAGGCCGAAGACCGGAAACTAAGGGACGAGATCGAGAAGAAACACGGCAAACCGGTGGAAGAGCTTTTCCGGGAGAGGGAAAAAAGATTGTGGGACGCGATTACGCTCAAGGTACCGGATCGGGTACCCGTCCTCTTCGGTGGTTCCTACGCGGCGTGCGCTTACGTCGGCATACCTTTCTCAAGTGTCTATTATGACGCTCCTGGCTGGAAAAGTGCCATGAAAAAAATGATGGCGGATTTTGAGCCTGACGGATACGGCACGATTACGTCCGGGGCGGGTACATCGCTTGATATTCTTGATTCTAATTACAACTGGCATCCCGGCGGCCGGCTGGCACCTAATGTTCCCCATCAGATATACGAGCAGGAGTTCATGAAAGAGGACGAATACGACCATTTTCTGTTCGACCCATCAGATTATATAATTCGCATCTGGCTGCCGCGTTTATATAACTCGATGAAGCCACTGGCCAAACTCCCACCGCTGATGGATATGGGGTTAATGATGGCACCGGTGGTTACCCTCCTGGATTCACCGGAATTCGTGCAGTTTGCCCGTGACATGAAAAAGGCCGGAGCAGAACAAAAGAAATGGGATAAAGCGGTAGGCGATTTCAACAAGGAGATGGCAGCACTCGGTTTTCCCCAGGATCCGTTCTGGGGGCGGCAGGGAGGAGTTCAGCCGCCGTTCTCGGGCTTTACCAATAGTTTCCGGGGCTTTAAAGGCGCGGTCATCGACATGTTCCGCCGGCCGGATAAACTGAAAGCGGCGCTGGAGAAGTTTTTAGAATACCGGATTCGCCGGGCGAAACCGGCCGTCCACCAGGATAACAGGCCGGCAATCGGCGGTGCTGCCGAAGCGCACCGGGTTTCCGACGAATTTCTGTCAAAAAAACAGTTTGAGGAGTTTGTCTGGCCTAACTGGAAACGGGCGATCCAGATGACTTATGATCTGGGCTATGATATCGTGGCCATGCTGATGGAGGGGCGGCGGGACAACCAGCTGGAGTACCTGACCGAGTTTCCCAAGGGGACTTTCTATCTCAAGATCCAGGACACGGATATGTTCCGCGCCAAGGAAATCCTGGGCGACCGCGCCTGCCTGGCCGGGAATGTGCCGCTTTCATTACTGTGCGCCGGTTCACCCTCTGAGGTAGAAGAATACTGCAAGAAGCTGATCAAGGTCTGCGGAAAGAACGGCGGCTTCATACTGACGACTTCCACCACCGGCTACGGCGAGACCAAACCGGCTAATGTAAAAGCGATGATCGATTCCGTAGAGAAATACGGCCGATACTAGGGGCTGATGCAAGAACTTGATGGTTGTAATCAAGTTCTAAGATAGCGTCAGATAGGGGACGACGCCCAACATAGTTCTATCACAATGAACTTGTTGTAATTGAAGCGTATAATAAGTTCAGTATGCGTAGTGATTATGCGGGGTTATGGCCGCGCCTGAAGGCGTTCGGATTCGATTACCTGATTATTGCGGCATACCTGATATTACTGGCAGCATCAAGCATGTTGCTAAGCATTGCGGTTCCTTCTTTCTTTAGCATGATCTTTAAGAAGGAATACTCCTCGGAGTTGTTCGGTTTTATGACCGTAACACTCCCGGTTTTATTATATTTTGCGCTATCGGAAGCATCGCCCCGGCAAGCAACCCGGGGGAAACGCAGATTCAGACTCACCGTCAACCGTAAAAAGGACCGGACGCCTTTAAGCCCAGAGCGTTCTCTTTACCGGTCCGCCCTGAAATTTATACCATGGGAACTCGCTCATGCCTGCATCTGGTACATCAGGTTTCATCCTGAGTCTACCTGGCTTTTTACCATAGGTATGGCGATCGTTTACCTGCTCGCCGGTTTGAACATAATCCTTTTATTGTTTACCAAAACACATCAGACGCTTTACGATATCATTGCGGGAACAATCGTAGAAGAGCTTTGATTAGTTTTTTACTCATCCGGATACTCACCAGGCTGCAGGCACAGGATAATTGACAGGTTGGAGTCCCTTCAGCTCCACCAAAATATTGTTAAGGAGAGCATTCCGATTTTATCAAGAAGGGTAGTGGATCGATCCCGCTTATCTCCAGTTAATCATCGCTGGACTTTATATTTTAGATAAACCGTTTATAATGTCAGCATTATGTAATTATTGGGCGCACAAAACAGGATTAATCAATATTATGGCTTTACTAATACTTGGCCGATAAACAGGAGAGAAAACATTCAATATACATAAAATGGAGTTGCACAAATGGAAAACCGTCAAAAAATGTTATTTGATTTTATCTTGGAACACACGCAAGATGGCAAGCAGGAAGCAATGAAAGCGGCCCTGGAGGAGAACCTCAGGCCACCACAAGGGGGCAACTTTGACCCGGATGCTTCAAAGAGAGGCATTGAGGTCATAACATCCATGCTGAAACCGGAAGCCGTGGCAGAATTTCACAAGATGATGAACCCTTTCGGCGATATGGAAGACAGCAATGAACCGCCAGAAATAAAGAACATGCTGAAGCAGCCAAACAGGTACAAATGGAGAGATAATACTCCAGAAGTTTCAGAAGATAAGATGCGTGAGGCACAAGCATACGCTGAAAGAGCGCACGAAATGAAATGCGATTGTTGGAATCATTGCGCATTATTCGGTGATTGCAAAGCTTGCATTGTATTTCATCTGTACATGTGGCAGTTCCCAACTTGCCAAAGGAAACTGTTGGGGGACCTGGAAGAGCACTATATCGTGTTTAGCCGCGACACGGAGTACCGAGCGCAAGCATAGACATTACCGACTATTATGATGAAAGGATGCACTAGAATGGAAGACGAGAAAAACATACTGGCACAGCCGAACAAATTCAAATGGAGAGAGAATCCTCCGAAAGTTACGCCCAGGGAAATGCGCGGGGCGATGGCAAGCGGCCGCGAAGCGTACAAGTTCGAATGTGAATGTTGGAATACCAAATGTCCCAACCACGGCGATTGCCGGAAATGCGTTGTATACGAAATGTGTTTAGGCAGGTTCCCAACTTGCGAAAGGGATATGTTGGAGAAATTGAAAGAACACTATTTCGCACATAGCGGTGATAAACAGTAAGATTTGATGATATTGTCCCTGCAGAATCAAAAAAAGAGACAATTGCATACTTCCGTTAGCAAACAATAAAAAGACCTTGTGCCATAGTTGACATAAGGTCTTTTTAAATATTAGTTTTTGGTGAGCCGTGCATGATGAAAGGTAGAACCTTTTCCAAGTCTTTCAGTTTATCGTTGTAATTCAAGTCCCGTAAAGTGGGCGGTACTTGACGGTAGGCAGAACCCGTGCGTTCGAAGTGGCCGTAATATTATGAACTAGACCGTAGTTCGAATTCCTCATCATGAGTTAAGGTCGGGGGAATGTCAGTCTACCCAACGTGAATTCGCCAATCTCTTGTCACTCTATGCCAGCCTGTTTTCATTTTATGGTCTCTCCGGAATATAATGTCGGTGTCTCGACAATTCTATGGTTCAGATAACGAAGGAGATTGTATTATGACGATGAAAGAATTGGAACAACGCATCAAAACACTCGAGAACGAGGTCAGGATTCTGAAAGATATTCGGGAGATTGAAATCCTCCAGCGGGCATATGGTTACTACCTGGAACACTGGATGGATGATGAGGTCATAGACTGTTTTGCCGAAAACCCGGAGACTGAATTGTCCCTTTACGAAGGGACATGGCTTGGTAAAGAAGGGATCAGACGATATTTCAAACGAGAGCAAGGGGTACAACCAACCTTTATTCATCAGGTGATGCAGCTGTCGCCTATAATCCATGTGGAGCCCGACGGAGAATTGGCCAATGGGAGATGGTACAGCTGGGGTGCAGTGGCTAGTCCTGGCGAGAACGGCATCAGGCAGTTTTTCATGGGTGGAATCTACGAAGCTGTATATACAAAAGAGGACGGTAAGTGGAAGATTCTCAAACTCAAGTACAGTCTTCACATCGCCGCTGACCCGCGCGAAGGTTGGGTAAGACCTGATAAAGTCGCCAAGCCAGGAGCAACTGAGGGGCCCAGGATCACCTTGAACCCAGACATTCCTCCCGGTGGTATGGATTCTTTATATCCGTCCGGCTTCATCTTCCCATTTCACTTCAAACACCCTGTGACCGGCAAAGAGACCTCCGAACTAAAACGCAACGCGGCCCTGAAGTTCAAAGCCAACCGCCTGAGCAGAACGCAGACCTAACTTCCTGTACTTACTCGGCCACTTATTGAAGCTGTGAGATGCTGGACAGAGCAGACGACAGATATAATCGTTGAAGTCGAAACCTACTTTGTGAGACTGTCCTGAAACGTATCTACGTGGATCATGGGAAGATAACTAGAGCGGAGTACAATGCTCCCTTCGCTATCATTACACGGTCAAATGGTTCGGGAACTGTTCCGAGTGGCCCACCACTAGTAACAGATCCCGAACTTCTGTTTGAGACCAAGTAGTTCGATTTCTTTTATTTCCGTGTGTTAGCCTGTAGGAACGTGATAATATTCATGGCTATGGAAAAGATATGCGTCTTTCATCATTATGCCGTGGGTACCTCTTAATGTATCGCCGATAATATCAAAAGGAGCTTTTGCCAGACTACTGCTCATTGAGCCTGGAACTCTGGCTTCTGCGGCTTCTCTGGCACACCGTGCAACAACACTCGCCTACTTTTTCAATTCCTTACCGATATCTATTAAAGTCTGCAGCATTTTTTGCAGATTCGGACCTGCCGATGTTCGGCAGGACTTTCCGGTTAGGGCTTATCCTGACATCGCATAAAGTCATTGGCGTTTTATCACCAATCCACGCCGAGTCCTCAAGATAGCTGGTATTGTTACCGCAGGTTACTTTACAGCCCTGGTCAATTAGCGACCACCAGTGTTAGATTCAGCCAGGAGGTGCTGCCATAATGGACAAGGTCAGCACCCTCCGGCAACTCAAGTCCTTCCACCAGCGGGGATTCAATCTTATCCCTCTTAAACCCAGGAACAAAAAACCTCTGGTCAAACGGAAGGAATACAAGCTCAGTAACGAGGACCTCCTGAAGTTCATTGATCGAAGGCCGATATCCCGCCTTGAGTAAATATCCGGGATAAAAGAATTAAGTCTGGTAGATTTTACCAGACCCTGGCTAATTACATTTCGAAAACCTGGATCATTCTTTTTCCGGCGGTTTTATGATATTACCGTATGAGCGGTATCCCTTTAACAACTCCTCGATTGCCGGAGCATCTCTCATACGTTTCTCTAAAGTCTTGCCGCTCATGGAAAAATGATGGTCGGTATGTACGGGAGTAAACCGGGGGTTCTTCGCATCTTCCTTATTCCAGACCACCTTCATCTTATCTTTATCAACGATTACAACACCGCGTACCGCGCATATAGGGCAATAAACATAGGGTAAATTCTCCGGCACAACCAGCGTATTACAATGGCAAACCGGACAGGCCACACCAGCTTCTTCACCTTTATATTTCACCTTCTCCGGCGGCAGGTCCATCGCCCTGGCAACGTTCCGTCCCAGTTCTTTAGCCCGCGCGAGAGCTTTTTTCCTAAACTCCAGCGGCTCTTCCTGGTCGGGCCACATTTCCAGTACTCTATCCCACTCCAAATCCTCAACCCTAGCCATATGAGTGTGACTGGTCAGCGTTTTATTTCCCTGCTGCATCCACAAATTCCACTCTTTATAACCGGCATTTGTCACCAGCATCTGGTCGACCAGTATTCGAGTATGTTGCATAAATACATTCACGGTAGGAAGGGTAAGGCTAGCCCAGGCATCATAACCCGAACCGCCGACGGCGATAATAGCACCGACTCTTGTTTTGTTCAAAACACTCGGGTCTCTTCGGAAAAACGGCAACATTCTGTCACTAATACACATAAAATAGCCGTTGGCTCTCAGGTGATAACAAGGAACACCCATTATCAGAGCTGCATCTTCCACTATGGTTTTCTGTAAAATCCACTCCACGTCATCTTTCAATATGCATTTCCCGGTGTGAAAAGGCTGCCCTTTCGGTGAACATCCGCCGCAGCCACGGCATGGCAGGACCTTCAATTCCATAGCCCGGATAATTTCTGTCTCTACCCCGAATTCCTCCGCCCCCATGGCCGCGGCTTTAATGTAGGTTTCGCAGTTGCCGTTCTTCGTCCCGCAGGAAAGCGCGATAATTTTCTTTTTCTTCGTTGATTGACCCATTCTTCTCCTAATCCTTAATTTTTATCGTAAACCAGGAAAACCACGTTCTGGGGGATATGAGGTATAAAATGTGTAGTTGTTATATAGCTTTCCTCTAATGACCTGCCCCCAATAGCAGTACCAATTGATACCTCGTTCAATTAACAAGTAAAGCCTCCGGTACCGGTGGATGGTACCCGAGAGAGCTATGCGGACGTGTCTGATTATATTCCCGGCGCCATCCTTCTATCAATACTTATGCCTCTTTCAGTGTCGTAAAGACTTCTCGCTTTAGCAGCTCATCTCTCATCTTCCCGTTGAAGGATTCAATGTATCCGTCTCTGCACAATTGCCACCAGAGTCTCAAAAACCAATACCAGCGATACTAAAGAAGGGTAAATAGCATGACAGACGAAGAAAAATACGAAAGAGAGTATATTGCTAACACTCTTCGAGCCATCCAAAACAGAAGGTTTGATGCAGCTGCTAACTTAATTATTAAAGCGATTATTGGAGACAAAATTCACTCTCTCCAAAGACAAGGAAAAAGTGAACGTGACTGAATGAGTCTCACTAATAAGTCTGCTTTATCAAAAAGTTGTCAAAAAGTGTTCATATTGTGTCTAAAAGTTGTGATATTGTTGAGAAAAAGTTGCCAAGCTGGTGAGCCGTGCATGATAAAAGGTAGAACCTTTTCCAAGTCGTTT